>Ga0209541_10002372_pt1 | contig 35750 bp, 46 predicted proteins | sample RifCSPlowO2_01_FD_184027 | JGI IMG/M metagenome (GOLD analysis project Ga0209541, IMG submission 184027) | Groundwater microbial communities from Rifle, Colorado - Rifle CSP2_plank lowO2_0.1 (SPAdes) (version 2) | ecosystem: Environmental > Aquatic > Deep subsurface > Groundwater | place...
CCCAAAAGACCTTGAATACTTGCACGAATCTTATTTATCAAAACTAAATTTAGATCAATATATAACATTGTTAAAAAAGTTTCCCTCCCGATTTTTAACCCATGTAACAAGGCAGGGAATTAGGGACCACACCTCGCATCATGCGGCTTATTATGGCGATTTCATTAACGGTTTTGTCGATATTTTAAAAGCCGGAAAGCTTGATTCGGTTGTGAGTCAAATGTTTAGAAACGGATTAAAAGATAAAGCGGTTGCAGAATTTTTATATCTTGAGAGGTACAAAAAAGATGAAGCAGGACTTATAGAGTCAGCGTTTCTCCGATTGAGGAATATTTATAGGGATAAATATAGTGATGAGGAGATAATGCAATCACTTAAAAAGAAGACAAGAGGCGAAACATTGAGCTCAATTATGGAAAACCCTAATTTACCTAGAATATATAGAGACCGTTCGTCTATACATTTTGCGTTTGATTGGGTCGCGAATTGTTATTATGGTGGTGAATCGAGAAACGAAATATTTTTTGCTCTGCCTGCCGTATATGCGGCTTCAGAGTTGGGGTTAACAGGTAGTATTTCTGGGGAAAAAGAAAATCAGCGCGGCTCATCTGGTATGGGAAAACCAGAAGCCAGTGGGTGGAATGATGTTTGGGTTGACGGCGCCAAAAATGGAATTAATATTAATACGGCAATAGTTTTTATTCCGGAAAACACTCAAATTGACAGAAATACAGGTTCGCGATATGAATTGGATGAGAATTTAAAACCAGTGGAAGATAGTGAGCTGATAAATGAGGTTGTTAAACTGATGCGCAGGCCGGATATAGTTGATTATGCAAGAAAAAACTCGCTTGGAAATCTTGAATATTATAAAAAATTGTCAGACCTGGAAGAGTTAACCGGACTTAAAAGTGATTTACTTTACTTAGTTGCCGCAAATTTATACTTTGCAGTATATCTTGACAATTTTGAATCAGACGACCCTTCAATTCATCCAGTAGCGAAACAAAATTATATAAATAACGGCGGCGCATATAACGAGGTGAGGAAAATGCTATCTCAAGGCGGATATAATTTTAAGCAAAGCCCCGACACAATTTCTTCAAAAGCTTATTGGGAAGACTTTTTTGCCAAAAATCCAGGCCTTAGACCGACAAAAATTGTTTATTACAGAGGCAGTCCCGAATGGGCTTTGGATGAATTTTGCAAAAATAATGGGCTAGGGAGAGGAGATGCGGGTAAATTCTCCAATGTTGAAAAAGGCAAAATAAACGAACAGGAAATAGACGACGACTATAAAAGATTTATGGATATTGCCAAGGGAGTTGTTGAGCGGTATTTTGAAGACAATTAACTGTGAACCGTAAAACTTTTTCTTGACACGTCAGTACATTGTCAGTACAATGTCTGTATGTACGCACAGAAACTTTATAAAAACGGTAACTCAGTGGCTGTAACGATTCCTAAGCCTATTTTGCGAGAATGGGATTTTCGTGATGGATCTAAGGTGGAAATATCTTCAACAAGTATAGGCGTGGTAATTCGCAAACCAACTAAGCATTCTTCTAAACCGAGACCGGATTTTTTTGCCTTGCTTGAGAAAGTAAATGATCATTACGGCGAGGCTTTAAAGGAAATTGCCAAAAAATAAGAAAGTGTCTCCAAGAACTTACTTCCTAGACATAGAACAAGTGCTAATTATCCATACGGATCAAATTGAACGTTATGGCGGAAGTCACGGCCTTAGGGATTTAGGACTACTTGAGTCTGCTGTTTTCCGGTCTCAAGCAACTTTCGGGAAAGAGGATCTTTATCCTTCGATTTTTGGTAAAGCAGCAGCTCTTTTTCAGTCACTGGTTTTAAACCACCCTTTTATTGATGGAAACAAGCGCACAGCAACAGCTTCTACTTTGGTGTTTTTAGAAATGAATGGTTATTCAGTAAAAGTTGGACAAAAAGTATTGGTTAAATTTGTTCTTCAAATCGAAAAAGAAACGCTCGAAATTGAACAAATTTACTCCTGGCTAAAAAAGAATTCGAAGAAAGTTTAACTTATCCTCACGCCAATGAAGTCAATTTTGGGAAAGTGTACCCTTACTTCACTTTTGAATTTTTCTGCTAGACCCCCTGAAAATTTAGAATAAACCCCGCGTTCGGTTTTGCCGCAAAGCCGCGCCTCGTGCTCTCGGAGAACAGGCAAGACTCTTTGCCCGACTTTGTTGAAACGGTAAGAATATGCATCAGGATTTTTAACAAAGTTGTCGTGTATAACCTTGAAAGAAGCAAAAAGTTCTTTGTTTTGCTCAAGCATTTCTCTGACTGCTTTTTTGTATCTTGTCACCTGTGTGTATTGTAGCAGACGGAGAAATAGGGAGCTAGTTATCCGGTAAAGCTGCCAATCAGATGTGCGCCGCGAACCATGCGCGCAAATTCCTCATCAGAGTAAACAACGCCCCTCCTCTTCACTGTAACCTTAAAACCTTGAGCTATCAATCTGCGTCTTGTCTCATCTGTTTTGAGAAGAGAGTGATGATAGGGCAATTGCGCCTGATCGTAAAGTCTGTTGTCTAGATTCATGCTTCCTGGTGTAATTTTTCTTGTTCGCGCTAAAGTTGCTATGTCATTTATTGTCGCAAAAACTAGAGTTCTCCAGCCGGCTAAGGCTATAAATTTCGTATAAAATTCCAATGTGTCATAACCTTGGTGCTCGGGTATATGATCTTCTGGTTGGTTAGAAACTTTTCTTTCCCCGATTTCTGCTGTAACACTTCTCACCCCTTCAAGCTTTGCGGTTGCAATAAAATCCTCAAGGGTACCTACTATAATCGGTCTCTGAAGGCTCTCGGCGAGTCTTTCTAAAACATTCATGGCCGTATTATACTCTAGTAAGTAGGTACAATCAAACCACAGCGAAAAAATCAAAGGGCTACTTTTTGTACACTCCCTGACGCGACTCTATTCTGTAGACAAGAGCTAGCTTTTTCTTGGCTGAAAATTGGTAGACAATTCGGTAATCTCCAAGCCTGACTTTTCTGCTACCTTCAAACTCTCCTTTAAGCGGGATTCCGGAAAGGGGGTTTTGCCCGATTGATTTTACCCTCTTGAAGAAACGCTCCCTGATATTTTTTGGAAGTTTTTTTAAGTCCTTCTCAACCTCTCTATGAAAGAGAATTTTAGTTGCCATTTAAACGACTTTATCTTGGAGATCTTTCAAAGTTAAAAACTTTTGTTTCTTGCCGGATTTAAGTTCAGTATTTCTCTTTCGGGTCTGAGGGTCTTGATAGGAAGCAACGGTTTCGACCCAGCTTTCAAACTCCTCAGAAGACATTAAAACTGCCTTGGGTTTGCCATTTTTAGTGATAAAAAGACTTCCCAGTTCTTGATCTACTTGATCAATTAGCTGTGGCAATTTTGATCTAGCTTCAGATATACCCAAAGTATTCATGTAACTATTGTACAAAATATCGTACATAATGTCAAGGTAGTTTTGAAGCGATTTTTGTAAAAAACTTGACGGATTACCAGAATTGCCGTAGTTTAAGTATATGCCCAAGAACAAGAACTCCAAAACGCAAGCCGGTATAGTTTACTTACTAACACTTCTCGTAATAGCGGGATTGGGTTTATTCGTTGCCGGTAATATTCCAACTACAAAAAATTTAGCCTCAACCCAAAGTGTTTTAGGAGAAAACGAAGAAGCTAAAAAGGCTGAGGAGCTAGCAAAGGAAGAAGCCAAAAAAACAGAAGAACAGCAAAAAGAAGACAGTAAATCAAAAATTAAGACCGAAGGAAACAAACAAGAAACAGAGATAGAAACTGCCGATGGGCAAAAAATCAAGACAAAGGTCGAGGATGACGGTACTACAAAAGTAGAAATAGAGCGCGGTCAGCTTAAGGTAAAGTATGTGCTGGAAAACGGCACGTTTAAATTAAAAGCAGAGAATGAAAGCGGTAAAGAAGTGGAATTGGAAGACGACGAGCTTGACGAAGTTGAATCAGAATTAGAAGACGACGGAATTAAAATTGCCTCAGCCACAGGCAGACCGGTACTTTCGCGAAATAATATTGGAGCACAGACCGATTTCCCGCTTTCAATTGATATCGGGACAAATCAATTAATAGTTACTACTCCGGCAGGACAGAGAGTAGTGACCGTTTTGCCAGATCAAGCTGTGCAAAATTTACTGGCGGCTAATATTTTAAATAGCGTAGACTCTACGGACACTACAGGAGAATTAGAGACGTTGGATAGCGTTGTAAAGCTGGAAATGAGAAACGGCGAAGTTGTCTATAGGGTCAAGGGAGTAAAGAAGCGCAGATTGTTGGGATTATTTAATGTTGATAACTCAACCACTGTCTTTGTGTCTAGTGAAAGCGGACTGCCAGTTGCCCAAGAGCAATCTTTGCTGGCTAATATAGTCGACTCCCTTTCTCCTCAATAATTCCCCAAAGGTTTACTTGAAAGATTTTTTGACTTTTCGCCTATAGTTGGATTATAATGTCCGGAGTATGTCAACGGAACGATATATTAATGAGATTAAAGGTAAAGGTCTAAGTATATTTATTCCGGAAAGTGTATTTACTCCAAAAGAAGGACAGATTCTCGGCGCTGAAAATATAAAATTGGGCGGCAGGTATTTAAACCGTGTTAAAGAAGGGTCTTTACAGCAAATAACAGTTGTAAAAGCTCCATTTAATGAGGATGGTGAAACTTGGGTAGTTGCAATAGTTGATCTAGCATCAGCTAAATATATATGTAAAATATCCCTTGCCGACCGTGGAGTTATCCCTTATCCAGGAGAATTAATGAATGCATTTCACTATCTTACTCTTGACGAAAGCGCAGTGCCTGACCGGGAGAGTGAAATAAAAAAGAAAATATACGAACACAATTTAAGGGAAGCGGCGGTTCTTGTGCTTGCAGGAGCGGTTGAGGCAGAAGATCCAAGTAAAAGGCTTGCCTGTCTTAAAACCTTTGCTTTGTTATTAGATAGAGCAAAATTAAAACTTGAACACTTCGAACTTAATATGACGGATATAATTGCAATTGCAAACGTTGCTTATCAACAACCTGATGGTTCAAGACAATTGGCTCAGGCAATCCATTTTATGGCTTCAGACGCCCTTTCTCTTTTTCCTCAAGATGAACTTCATCCTATTTTTTAATGCACTTTTGACAAAGGCACAAGGCGCTGTATAGCCAATTCTTCCGAGAACGAGAATAGTAATTTTCCAGCCGAACTTTAACTTACTCTAAATGTCTTTGAAAGTAGTCACCCTCCAGAGGTGGGCAAGCAGAGTGAAGGGAAAACAACCTTTCTTAAGGCAGTTTTGTAGTAATTTCCTGTGTTGAATTAATTGAACTATGTGCATATACTTATGATTATGGATGACACAAAGAAAATGTTGCGGGCGATTATTAATGGGCAAAGTGCTCTTAAGGCTGAGTTGCTGACAAGATTTGAGGGTGTAGAAAAGAAGCTTGATAAGAGGATCGATGAAATACAGAATAAGATGGACAAGGGATTCACACATGCGGATAAACGGTTTGACGAGGTTAATAGCAGAATTGACAAGCTTGGTAGGCAACTGGCATATCTGGAAGACGATGCGCCAACAAAAGAAGAACATGATAAATTGGAAAAAAGAGTGACGAAGTTAGAACACCACGCTGCCTCTACGGCATAATTATTATTTCTTCAATTTCCGGATAGCGGCCTTGTTCATGTTTTGAAAACACTAATTCATCGTTTACCCAAACATCAAATACACCTCGGTCACCCTCAACAAGTTCAACCTCAGCCCCTTTTTCTTCTAAAGCTTTTTTGAATTCTTCTGCCTTTGTAAGGTATCCGCACGGAACACAGTATTTAATCTTGATTTTTGTTGTCATATTTTATTGTACCATAGTTGTACTAAAATTTTAGCTTTCCAATCCCGGATTGTCAATTCACTACAATTGTCAAGAGTTGTATTATTTACTGTATGGCAAGACGAGAAGATGAACCAGTAACATATGTTTCCACGGGCGTTGATTACAACGCCATGGATCCTTTTAAAAGACTGGCTCAACTTCGAGCTAGAGCCACCGCTCGAAACCTTGAACGTTTTGGTATGAGAGAAGTAGAAGCAAGCCGCGGTGAATCGGCTTATGTTTGGGAAGAACCAGACAGCTATAGAGCTTTTGTTATAGAAGGGTTGGGAACTAAAAATAGAGTAGCTGACGAAACCAGAAAAATAACTGGTAAAACTTATTATGACGCCATTGCTCAAGATACCATAGCAATGATTGTTAATGACTTAATTGTGGTTGGAGCAGAACCTCAAGTTGTTAATGCTTATTTTGCAGTTGGCAGTTCTGACTGGTTTTTAGACGAGGAACGGGCAAGAGATTTGGTTGAAGGCTGGGCTAAGGCGTGTAGTCTTGCCGGAGCAGTTTGGGGAGGGGGAGAAACTCCAACTCTGAAAGGAATTATTGAGCCCGATACAATTGATTTGTCAGGATCGTCTATTGGCATAATAAAGCCCAAAGAGCGTTTAACACTGGGAGATAAATTAACTCCAGGTGATGCAATTCTTTTAGTTGAGAACAGCGGGATTCATGCAAATGGCTTAACTCTGGTTCGAAGAATTGCCTCAAAGCTTCCAGAAGGGTATGCAACTCCTTTATCAGATGGCAAGAGTTATGGTGAATCTCTTCTTGTCCCAACACATATTTATGCCGGTCTAATAAGAGATTTATTTGAAGCAGGTATAGACATGCATTACATGGTTAATATCACAGGGCACGGGTGGAGAAAGTTAATGAGAGCTACCAGAGATTTGAGTTATGTTATTGACCAAATTCCAGAACCTCAATCTGTTTTTAGGTTTATTCAAGAACGCTCGGGTAATGACGACACTGAGATGTATGGAAATTTTAATATGGGAACGGGGTTTGCAATTTTTATCCCGGAAAAGGCTGTTGAGTTGGCACAAAGGGTGGCGGCTGGAAGTCACGGATTTAGTACGCTTAGAGCAGGATATGTAGAAAAAGGGCAGAAAAAGGTTGTTATCCGACCCAAAAATGTAATTTTCAAAGGCGAGACGCTCGGGTTTCGTTAAACTTCTGATATAATCTCTCATGGCTTTTAAAAATGTTTTTGCTTTTATAGACACTATTCTGGAATTTTGAGAAAATTTAACCAACATGAGTTCTATATAAATATCAAGTTCGTGGGGAGCAGAAAATGAGCCTACAAGTCGGAATTTACAACACACTGTCCCAACTAATCTGAGCTTTAAGTTTAGTTTTATTTTGCCTTCTCCAAGAAAAGCTAGATTAATTTTAGAAAGAGACGGGTTGGGGAGGATAGTTCATTCGGAAGCTCCAGCGATATAGTAATTTTGATATACTTCAGTTATGGTTGAAAGAAAAACGGACATTGATTACTTGAAGTTAGCTATTGATAACTCCAGAAAATCTTTTGAGGAAGGTAATTTTCCAGCTGGAGCAGTTGTCGTTGTAAATGGCGAGGTTGTTTCTTCTGAAGTAAGTTCTCCATATCCTGGACTCTTGCATGCTGATTCCAAGGCAGTTCAGGCAGCATTTAACAAACTAGATTTAATGCCAGAAGCAACGTTGTATTGTTCCATGCAGTCTTGTCTTATGTGTACCTCAGTTGCTTACTGGGGAGGAATTAGAAGAATAGTTTTTGCTGTAAGAAAAGAACAAGTTGACCCACACTATTACGAGACAAGGGAAAATACAGATTCAGTTGTTGACTCTTATCACGAAAAAATTGAAAGAATTCATGTTCCTGAACTTGAAGCAGAAGCATTGGCTGTTGTGAGGGAATGGGAGGCAAAACAAGGAGTAAAGGCGTGATATGGCAAAGCTAGTTAAAATTGTTGTATTTGTTCCAGAAACTCATACGAATATTGTCAGAAAAGCTATGGGAGATGCTGGAGCTGGACAGATTGGGAATTATAGCCATTGTACTTTTTCTTCTAAAGGAACAGGCAGGTTTAAGTCACTGGAAGGTGCTAATCCAACAATAGGGAAAGTTGGCGAGTTTGAAGAAGTAGAGGAGGAAAGAATTGAAACAGTGTGTTCTGAAGAAAAGTTGAAGGCAGTTATAGGTGCAATAAAGAAAGTTCACCCCTATGAGGAAGTGGCTTTGGATATTTACCCCTTGATCTCTGAAAAAGAATTATAATGCCTCAAATAAGTTACTGTATAATGTAGAGCTGTTTTAATTAGGTTTAGAAACACTATGGATGCTCCTTTCGGAATTGCATTTTTGAAAAAGGCAGAGTTATATAACTTGATTTGCAGGTTTGATAAGCAGTATAGAAACGCTGTTAAAGATGGCTCTTTTGAAAGCTCTCCTTGGTCAATTGAGAGGCAAATCCTGAGATGGACATATAGGCACCATAAGCATTTAGGTAGTCCAATAAATACCGATCATTTAACCAATGATCCCAAATGGAGTAAGTTACGTGAGTTTGGCATGGTGGACAGGAAAGGTAAATTAAGGAAAGATTATAAATACTTAGAAAAAGGACATTTGACAAAACCACTGGAAAATCTAGTTGTCAGGGGTTTTGCGACCTACTTTGATGAGGCACATGCCCACAACGCAATTGTAATAAGCAAAGAAGGTTTATTAGTTGGTGAAGTCATAGCAGATATTGAGAAACGTAACCCTTTTGTTACAGCTAATTATTGGTTTTACAGTAATATAATTGATCACTTAGGAGCCTCGGTTCTTTTAGTCATTACTTTTTTTGGATTATTAAAGTTTTTTGGTATCTTTGACATTATCAAATGTTTAATCCAGCGATAGCCAGTTATGATCCAAATAAGTATTCGTGGTACTCACCTATATGGGTGATACAAGGATTTAACTTTCTCGGGCAAGAATACGGAGATAATATATCCAGATCTGAATTTAAGAAGGCAAGAGAAATGTTTACAGTAGCTGTGGCACTTTTGGGTGCATATGAACTTAGTTCGGAAAATAAATACTTCCTACAAATAAATAGACAAAGTGCTTCGCCCGATGTGATGGCTGGCAAGCAAACTGAAGCGGGAAGCAAGGGCATTTTGTTAGAGATGCTACAAATGGAGATTACTGAATTTGAGGAGCATTTCCCCGGTGCAGATATTATTGATTTTCTTAAAGCTACCAAACTTTCTCTCAAGAAAGGCTACGGAGATAAAACCATGATTGTTTGTATGGTTAACCGAGTATTACCTTTTAATCACAGGGATGTTGCAGGGAAGGTAAATGCACTCAATCCTAAATCAACCATATACATACTTGGACGTTCGCATGGAGAGGACGCCGCAAAATTTGTTATCTTCTCGCCTTTCCCTAAGTTAACAAAACCAGTTAAATATGATGTTTTTGATACAGCGAAGAAATATAAACTTCCGCCTAGAATTAAACTTCACAGAGGTAGTGCAAAGAAAATATCATATGAAGCGACACATATAGAACCTGAAAATGTTTATGATATGTTTGATATAGATCAAAAGAAAGTAGAAAGAAAATATAAGCATGGCGAAAATACTTTGGGCAAAAGCCCTAACAGATTATCTTAAAGATGAAACTTTGAGTTATACCTCAATAGCTTCAAAGTATGGAGTTTCGTTGCAGGCGGTTAAGAAAAGAGCTGGTAAAGAAGAATGGCAGAATTTAAGGCAAAAAAGTATACAAAAAGTAAAACCTGTTGTTGATCTTTCATTGATAGATGATTTTCCCCAAAGGTTCACAGGCATGCTACAATCATTGGAGTTTGAAGAGAAGCAATTATTCCTGCGTGATGTTTTAAGTCAAGTAGTTGTAGGAGACGGGAGGAAATTTTCCGTAAAAGGTGCAATTCCTTTAGAAAGCGAGCACAAAATAATGGGTTCAGGACTGAAAGTTGGGATTGTCGGATTACCTAACGTGGGGAAAAGCACGTTGTTTAATGCTCTCCTTAAAAAGCAGCAGGCATATGTTGCCAATTTTCCTTTCGCGACAATTGAGCCGAATGTTGGAGTAGTTCCTGTTCCAGACCCAAGGTTGGATGAGTTGGCTCGTGTTGTCATGGAATCTGAAAACATGACTAAACTTCCGCCAAAAGTGCCAGCCACTGTGGAATTTGTAGATATCGCAGGACTAATTGCCGGAGCTTCCAAGGGCGAAGGGTTGGGGAATAAGTTCTTATCCCATATCCGCGAAGTTGACGCAATTTGCCACGTAGTCCGTGTTTTTACTGACCCAGACATAATTCGTGAAGGATCAATTGATCCAAAAAGCGATTTCGAGATAGTTAAAACAGAATTAGATTTGGCTGATTACGAGATGGAGGAAAAGTCAAAAATCAAAAATCAAAAAGATCTGAAGGCAAATCTGTTTTCGTTTAAACCAATTCTTGTGGTTTTAAATGTTGACGAGCAGGACTTGACCAGCAGTCTTGCAATCGCAAGAAAGTTTGTCAATGAGGTGGTTGAACAAGGCGTCCCCTTAAACAGTGATCAGGTGGTAGTAATCAGTGCCAAGGTTGAAGCAGAGCTGTCAGTATTATCTGAAGAAGAGCAAAAACTTTATTTAAAGGATTTAGGTCTTGAGCAATCGGGATTGGAGCGTTTAGCGAAAAAAGCATTTGCTACCCTCGGTTTAATTACGTTTTTAACTGCTGGGGAGAAGGAGGTTCGTGCTTGGACCATAAAGTGCGGGGTTGATGCTCTGCACGCTGCCGGAGAAATTCACACCGACTTTATGGCTAAGTTTATAAAAGCGGAAGTCGTGAGGTATGATGATTTTGTCGAGTCTGGCGGATGGAAGAAATCCCGCGAGGTCGGTAAAGCCAGACTTGAAGGCAGGGATTATATTGTGCAAGACGGCGATGTGATTGAATTTAAGATTGGCTCGTAACTCTAACCTCTTCAAGCTTCATTCTTGAACCAGATTCGTCTTCTTGCTAGCCAGCCTCGGAATTGGTATACTTCCCTTTAGATGAATACTTACGAACTAACTATTGTTTTGGCTGGTTCCATGCCGGAGCCGAAGCAAAAGGCAGTTTTGGATAAAATTAAGAAAGCCGTTGCCGATTCTGGAGGTAAAGTCGACAAAGAAGATAGTTGGGGCAAAAAACAACTTGCTTACCCTATAAAACACGAAAAAGAAGGCTACTATTTTTTCTTCGAGCTTATGCTTCCTCCTGACCATGCCAACGGGATCAAGCGTTTAATTGAAAACGATGAACAAGTGGCGAGACACCTTTTAATCAGAACACAGGACAAAGTACAAAGTACACAAGGGAAGAAAGAGACGGCGCCAGAAACAGAAAAACAGAGTGTTGATAAAGAGAAAAAAGTGGTAAAATCTAAAAGGAAAGCAAGGAAAAAATAATGGCGTCACGTTCTTTAAACAAAGTAATACTCATTGGTAATTTAACCCGGGATCCGGAACTGCGCTACACTCCTCAAGGAACCGCTGTTTGTACTTTCGGCCTTGCGACAAACCGTTCTTGGAAAACTGAAGACGGAACACAAAAGGAACAAACCGAATTCCACACAATTGTTGCCTGGACCAGGCTTGCAGAAATTGTAGCCGAGTATTTAACCAAAGGTAAGCAGGCATACGTTGAAGGCCGTCTTTCAACCCGCGAGTGGGAAGGTCAAGACGGGCAAAAAAGGCGCACGACAGAAATTGTGGCATCAGAAGTTATTTTCTTAGGGTCACCGGGCGCACGATCTGAGTCAATAGACGTTCCAGAGGACTTGGGAATTAACGAGCAAAAGCCAGAAACAGAGACAGATACAGAAACAGAGAAAGAGAAAGGGACAAAAGAAAAGCCCACAACTAAAACCAAAACTGAAGAAGCACCAGTTGTTGAAGGGGAAGATATACCTTTCTAGAAGAGGAAAAAGGAACGAGGACAAGAGTGACTAGTCACTCAATCCTATTATCCTAAAATCCTTATTATAATGGCTAAGAAAAAAGACAAAGACAAAAATAGACCGCAAAGAGAAAAGCGCAAACCAGTAAATGATGTTTGTCCTTTTTGTGCATCAGGCAAGGCTCCGGATTACAAAAACTGGGTGGCGCTGGAGAGGTTTGTTAGTGAACGCAGAAAAATTTGGAGTAGGGCGCGAAGCGGAGTTTGCGCCAAACATCAAAGGGCGCTTTCCCGGGAAATTAAGCGTGCACGCCATTTAGCCCTGCTTCCCTTCTCGCAAACTCCGTATTAATGCGTTAAAATAATCTGTTCTAATGCATTTTACACTTCCCAAAATCCGGCTCTACACAATAATTCTCATTTTAATCGTTGTCTCTTTTAGTGGAGGTGTTTGGCTTGGGAAAAGGGATGTTTCTCTCCAAGCCGAAGGGTTAAAATCTAAAATTACAATTAGCCGCAATATTCCCGAGCGGCACGCAGATGTAGACTTCAATCTCTTCTGGGAAGTTTGGGATCGGCTTGAAGGTTCATACTTTGACAAGTCAAAAGTCGACAAAGCTAAAATGGTTTACGGCGCAATTTCAGGCATGGTTTCTGCGGTAGGTGATCCCTACACTGTTTTTTTGCCCCCTGAAGAGCAAAAAAGAACAAAAGAGGACTTAGGAGGGGAGTTTGAAGGCGTCGGAATTCAGATAGGTTTCAAGGGCACCCAGCTTGCAGTCATTGCGCCTCTTGAGGGTACTCCAGCTTCTAAGGTGGATGTTAAGGCTGGCGACTATATTGTCGGTATAAAGGATAAAAATAAAAATCTAGAACTAGGGACAGTTGGAGTTTCCTTACCCGACGCTGTTAACGCCATCCGCGGGCCTGCAGGAACGGCTGTAGCCTTAATTTTAACCCGTGAAGGGGTAGACAAGCCGTTTGAGGTAGAAATTGTCCGCGAAAAAATTGACGTACCGTCAGTAATTCTGACAAAAGAAGGAGAGATAAGTCACCTTAAACTACTCAAATTTGGTGATCAAACTGATGGTGAATGGGATAAGGCAATAGCTAATATTAAAAAGCAAAATCCCAAAGGCTTGATTCTTGACCTGCGGAATAATCCCGGGGGATATCTCAATGGAGCAGTTACTGTGGCTGGAGAATTTGTCGCGCGCGGCAACGCGGTTTTGCGCGAAGACGGTAAAGGAAACAAAACCGGTATTGCGGTTAATGGCAAAGGTCAGTTAATAAATATTCCTTTGGTCGTGCTGGTAAATAAGGGAAGCGCTTCAGCGTCAGAAATTGTTGCCGGAGCGCTTAAAGATTACGGAAGAGCAAAGATTGTTGGTACCAAGACGTTTGGCAAGGGAACAATCCAAGAATCTATTGATTTAGGGGAAGCCGGCATACACATCACTACCGAGCGTTGGCTGACACCGAACGGAACATGGGTAAACACGGTTGGTCTTGCTCCTGACGTGGAAGTGGAAGATGATGTCAAAACAGAGGAAGATGAACAACTGCAAGAAGCTTTGAAGCTTCTGCAATAATTGTTGCATTGTTAGATTGTTATAACAATTACCATGAAGAACTTTCGGACAGCACTTACAGGAGCCTCTCTAGTCTTGGTTATTGTTGTCGCGGTTTTTGGCGGGGGAATTGCCGACCGGCTGTTTGGCATCCGCCCTTTAGATTATATTTTCCCCAGGTCTGCTACCTCTGATACAGGATTTCAAGCCATAACCGAACGTCAGGTGATTAAAGAAGAGTCGCTGGTTATAGAAGCGATTAAAAAAGCTTCACCTGCTGTGGTGACAATTTCAGTCCAGACCCCGAAGAGGAAAGTACTGCAATTCAATCCGTTTGGCGGTTTGGATGTGCGCGAGCAAGGGGGCGGACAGCAAGATTTAGCCACGGGATTTATTGTCTCTGCTGACGGACTTTTGGTTACCAACAAACACGTAGTGTCCAACTCCGAATACAAATATATTGTTATTGATAAAGACGGAAAGGAATACGAAGTCAAGAATATTTACCGCGACCCGGCTAACGATTTGGCACTTTTGAAGATTGACGCTTCAGGTTTACCTATAGTTGAGCTTGGCGATTCTGAAAATTTACAGGTGGGGCAGACTGTCGTGGCTATCGGTACGCCCTTGGGAGAATTTCGCCAATCTGCTACATCCGGCATTATTTCAGGTTTGGGAAGAGGGATTGATGCAGGCAATCCGTTTGAAGGATATGTAGAGCGGCTGGATAACATTATCCAAACTGATGCCGCTATTAATCCGGGGAACTCAGGCGGGCCGCTGTTGGATAGCGGTGCACGGGTAATCGGAATTAACGTGGCAGTAGCTGCAGGGGCACAAAATATCGGGTTTGCAATTCCGATTAATGTTGTCAAATCTTCAATTGAACAATTCCGTCAAACTGGTGAATTTACTAGGCCATTTTTAGGGGTACAGTACCAAGTGATATCCCGCGAAGCGGCCTTGGCAAATGAATTGCCGCAAGGAGCTTACGTGCGGGGTGTGGTTGACGGTTCGCCGGCAGAGTTAGCTGGAATAAAGGTAGAAGATATTATTGTAAAATTTGGCGGGGAAAAAATTGATGCTGAAAAAGGAGGACTTGCACAATTAGTCAATACACACAAAGCAGGGGATGTGGTACAAGTTGAAATTTGGCGCGACGGTAAAAGTCAAATCCTTTCTGTTAACCTTGTGAAAGCCGGTGAGTAGCTTCTACAATCTTATCCAAATTCCCGTCGATAATTGCTTCTAAGTTTCCGAATGATTTTCCCAGTCTGTGGTCTGTAACTCTGTCTTGAGGGAAGTTATAGGTACGGATTTTTTCTGCGCGGTCTCCTGAGCCGATTGCTGATCTAAAATCCTTAACTTGAGCGTTTCTTTCTTCCTCTCGGCGCTGATAAAGTTTTGCGCGCAAAAGTTCAAGGGCAATTTGGCGGTTTGCTTCCTGAAAACGTTCTGTTTGCGAGGTAACAATTACTCCAGATGGCTTGTGGGTAAGTCTGACAGCGGTAGAGACCTTGTTAACGTTTTGTCCACCTGACCCGCCTGAGCGGTAAAACTGCCACTCTAAATCTCCAGGGTTGATTTGTAATTGCGATTGAGAAATCTGCGGAACGACGGCTATGGTCGCGGTTGAGGTGTGAACGCGTCCTCTTTTTTCCGTTTGAGGGATTCTTTGTACTCGGTGCACTCCGCCTTCGTGTTTTAGGGCTTCAAAACACCCCTGACCGCTGATCATCAGCGTCCCTTCGTCGACTTGGGTTGTTTTCCAGTTTTTCTTAACCGCAAACCTGGCGTACATGCGTAAAAGGTCAGAAGCCCAAATTTTAGCTTCGTCGCCGCCTGCCGCACCGCGGACTTCTAGGTATAAAGTTGAGTTTTGGTTATCCATATAACTTGGGGTAAATAGTGGGCAGTGAGACCTATCTTACAACTCGCTACTCACTACTTTCTTTCTAATTTCTCCTAACGAGGTCGGTCGTGACATTTCTTCATCGACCTTTTCTTTACGTTTTGCCGCCCTGCGCTCTTTTTTGGAAAGACCTTCTAATTTATATGCATTTTCTTGCTTTGCTTTAAATTTATCTACTCGTCCTGCTGTATCTACAAAACGCATTTGTCCTGTGTAGAAAGGGTGACAGGCAGAACAAACCTCGACATGAATATTTTCCATGGTCGAGCCTGTGATAAAGGTGTTGCCGCAGGTGCAAACGACTTTTGCTGCGGGAAACCAAGTTGGATGAATTTGCGCTTTCATAATTAGTAAATAGTGCACAGTAAATAGTGCACAGGCTGATTATACTAAATCTATGCTTAAATTTCTACTTATGGTGTGCAAGGTGGTGCCCGCCTAGGCTCTGCCTAGTCGAGACTGGCCCGCGTACTCTGTGGGGAGAGTTAAGTAAACCTTTTTTGTATTCGGCGATGATTATTCCAACCAAAATCAACAGAGAACTGGCAAGCAGGGTAAAATCAAATTTCTCCCCCAGCCAGATAATAGCCAAGGGAATAGACCAAACTGCCGCCAGGTATCCAAAAGGATCTGCCTGAGAAGCATTAATTTTAGATACAGCAACTTCGTAAGCTGTGTAGGCAATAAGCGAGGAAAAAACAGCCATGTAAATAAGCGGAAGAATAACGGGTTTTGGAATCGAGTATAGGGAAAAACTTATACTTTGAGTAAAAAGGGTGATAAGAAAAAAACTAAGCAAACCCACGAAGAAAGAGAAAGAAACAATATGAAAAGGTTTGAGGTCTGGATGTTCCCATTTTTTGGATAACAAGACAAACCCTACCCAGGCGAATCCTCCCAAGACTAACAACAAGTTACCCGAGAAGTTCGAAAAGGCCCTTCCTTGTAAAAGAGGTTGAAAAATTGTAAGCGTACTACCCAAAAGTGCTAATCCTAATCCGAGCCGCATTCTCCGGCTTATTTTTTCGTGCAGAAAAAAGCTTGAGAAAACAACTACAAGCAGGGGAGTTAGACTCCCAATCAGGGTTGCTTCAATTACAGTCGTTTTAGAAAGTCCGACGAGTAGTAAACTTAAGTTAATCGTGGTGCACAATAAACCAAGAATAAAAAGTCTCACATAGTCGTGAGTTTTAAGCGGGTGTTTTTTAAAATACCAAAACATGATTGGGAGGGTAACAACACAAGCTAAAAGAAAGCGCCAGAAAAGGAATTCAAAGGGAGAAATGTAGGCGAAAGAGTATTTTAAGATCGGTCCGGCGAATCCCCAAATAACGGAGGTGATAAGTAGTAAAAAATATGCAAAAAGACGTGCGTTCATAGGGCAGATGTACGATATATCAATATATCGTACATTAGTTAGACTGAGAGTTTTTTAACCAATTCTTCAATTTTAACTGTTTCTTGAATGCCTGTTTGCATATTTTTTAACCGCACGACGCCTTGTTCGCTTTCCTCTGGGCCGATTATTATTACATAAGGAATTCCTTTTTGATCTGCGTATTTTAGTTGTTTTTCCATTTTTTCGCTATCTGTTGGGTAGACTTCTGTTTTTATCCCTTTTTCTCTTAATTCAGTAGCGATTTTAAGCGCTTGTTGTGTTAAATCTTGGTTGAAAATTGTAACCAGAACTTTAGAGGATGTTTTGGGAAGATTAGGCCAAAGATTTAATTCTTCAATAACATCACAAACCCGGTCCAGGCCAATTGTTGTTCCTGTTGCCGGTAGATCCGGACCGCCAAGGTTTTTCAGAAGTCCATCGTATCGCCCACCACCTGTAATCGAGCCAATTTTGGGTTCTTCTACAACCGACTCAAAAATAGGTCCGGTGTAATAATCCAGGCCGCGCGCCAGGGTTGGATCAAAAACCAGTGTACCCTGAATGCCTAAACTTCTTGCATATGCAAGTGTTGTAGTCAGAAAGTCATCAGGCTTTGCTTTTGAAATTGCCTCAAAAACGCTTGAGATTTGCCCAGAGTTTATATTTTTTTGCTCAAGTTCCTGCTCAACTTCTTCACGGCTTTTTTTGTCCAATTTGTCAATTGATTGAATAACCGTCAGCCACTTGGGCTGTTCAATCTCTGCTTTTTCCATAATCGAAAAAAGAACTTGTCGGCTGTTAACTCTTATCTTATAATTTGTAAACCCAAGAGCTGATAAGGCATCGTTTACCACAGCAATAATTTCGGCGTCAGCCATGGGGGAGGAAGAGCCTGCAATGTCGACATCGCATTGATAGAACTCGCGGTAACGGCCTTTTTGTGTGTTTTCGGCACGGTATGCAGGTTGGATTTGGTAGCGCTTAAATGGTTTTGGCAGAGTAGGGTTGTTGGCAATTGCCCGGGCAAAGGGAACTGTTAAGTCGTAGCGCAAGCCTACTTCCCGGTCGCCGGGATCACGGAATAAATACATTAGCTTTTCTGCCTCCACGCCGTACTTTCCTGTCAAGACTTCGGCATATTCAAGAGCCGGAGTTTGCAGCTCGTCAAAGCCATATTTTTCAAAAACTGCACGCAAACGTCTAATGGCTTCATTTCTGATTACCATTTTCTCGGGCAAAAAGTCCCTAAATCCTTTTAAAGTTTGTAATTTCATATGTTTTTTACTTTAACATCTTTCTCTGGTCAGAACAATGAATTCGCCGTATTTTAACTCTTTTTCGAGCTTTTTTTCTGACGCAAAGATTGCTTGGTAATTGGCAAACGCTTCAAGCGCTCCTGAATGACCGACAATGATTACAAGGTCAGCATTGGTGACGGCAAGAGCATCTAAAAACCGTCTAACCATAGCTCTCGGGCTTGGTACTTTAGACGGCAGGGCTTTTTTCGTAAACGCCTTAAAATAGCTTGCGGTTAAATTTTCACGATCGTTTGAAATTTGTTCGATGTTTTCAACACGCAAGTTGCAAAAACGTTTTATAAACGGAACATTCAATACCTTAGCTAAAATCTCGGCGGTTTGAACGGCGCGCGGCGTGGTGCTGGAAATTATTTCCACACTTTGCTTTGCGGCTAACTTTTTTAACACGACACCGGTTTCGGCAATTTTCTTTTTGCCTTTTTCAGTTAATCCACGCAAAGGATTGTTTTTGTCTTTTTCTGATTCACCATGTCTAATTAGAATAATTTTATTTAGCATATTACTCCTTAAAAACTGTAGAAATTAAAATTGAATCCGTTGCTCCATGTACGTCAGACGTCTCGCGTCCGGTTACGCACACGGTGCTTATACCACCGGGAGTGCAGAAAGGCGAAATACGCATAAACATACGTGCACGTTTAATTATATTAAGATTATTTGGTTCAGCAAACCTGAATGTGCGTGTTTCCTGCGCAACTTTTGCCTGCATGACATAATTGAATGGGGCTTCCACGGCCTCTCCAAGCATAGAGCGCTGCCTGTTTCCTTCAGGGAGAGCGACCCCTCGCATTCCGCTAGACATCGACTTTTTAATAACCCAGGCGCCTGGGTTTTCATCTAATTCAGCAAGTGCACGCACCTTGCTTTTTTTAGATATAACGAACGTAGAAGGTATCAATTCTCTAAGACGTGCAAGTTTTCCAGGATCAAAACAACCCCGCAGTATAGTTTCAAGTTCAGGGTCATTATCTCCATTACTTACCAGTGCCAATAACCCCTTACTTCCCAAAAATCTCTTAGGAGGAATAAGACAGCGTATTTTACCTTCAGCAAAAAGCCTTAATAATAAATCTGCATCAATGCCGGTTCCTCTGTATCCGTCAGGAGTAAGAACAGGAAGGTTAACAAGCAAATCTGTAGTAAAGCTGTTCTTTCCAGCCGGAAAACTTCCGTCATTTAGGCTTATCCCCGAGGTTGAAACTTGTACTTCGCGTTCAGCAAGAACAACTAAGGGAATAAGGTTTTTTCGGCAAATCTGGGCAAAAAACTTGAGTTCTGTTTCATAAAACATTTCTTCCCGTCCAACAATAAGCACTGCCGGTTTTTCCGGGGTTGCGCCGGCGCCCTTTAGAAAAGTACCAAAATCGAAAACTAAACCAGGAAGGCGTTCTGTGGTGACGTCTGCTATTTGTCTGGCAAAAAGTTCGGCGATGGTTGCATATCCGAAGGCGTGCGTTTTATCTCCCTCAACTTCAAGAATTTTAAACTCGGAATCTTGGTCTGGAGCCAAGGCAAGGTCAAGGCGGCAGACAGCGGGCATCTGTCGATCTCCGCTTTTAATAAGTTCTCTTTCGGCCTTAGGCAGTCCTGAGCGCAAAGTTTTAAGCACTTTTGCACCCGTATTTGTGCTTATGAATCTTTGATCAAAAGTTCTGTCAAAAAGCCTGTTTGCCCCGTCGAAGAAGCCTCCGCGCGAAAACATGAGGTCGTTTATTTCCTCAAGCTCAGCCTTTTGCTCAAAATTAAGCTCAAGTACGTCAGGCGAAAGGCGGAACGCGAACCTACCTTTATCCGAGCCAGCCTCCCACAACCCGATTTCCTCAAGAAATCGTGCCTGGCTCTGCACCAGCCTTGTTTCGTTTAGATTGATAACTTGTTCTCTTTCCATAATTTCTCCTTTTTTGGCCACAAAAAAACCAGCCGGTCGGCTGGTATAAATTAGGCACAAAAATACCAACCAACCTAGGCTGATTGATAGAAGTGCCACACCTGTATAGACAATATTTGCATTTGGAAGTATTGTACTGGGGCTAAATCCGCTTGTCAAATTTTCCAAGTCTGCCATATACTTATGACTATGGTGCACTATGCAATTATTTTGGCAGGAGGCAAGGGGGAGCGTTTAAGGCCTCACACAGATGACAAGCCCAAACCGATGATTCCCTTAGCGGGTAGACCGGCAGTAGATAACCAAGTACTTCAATTAATAAAAGCGGGTGTTAAAGAGATCGTTTTCGCCGTTTCTTACAAAAGAGAAGTGTTGATGAAACATTTCGGTGATGGAGGGCGCTGGGGGATTAAAATTAGCTATTCAGAAGAAGATGAACCTTTGGGGCGGGGTGGGGGAATTAAAAAAGCAATGAGTTTTCTGCCTGAAACTTGGGATAACGTATACGCTACAAATGGCGACAATCTCTGGCGGGTAGATTTTGAAAAGTTTCAAGAAGTACACCGTAAAAACAAAGCAATAGTTACCATGATGGTGACCAAGCTAAAAAGCCCTTATGGGATTGTGCATATTGACGATTTGGATCGCATAGAAGGGTTTGTCGAAAAACCTTTGCTTCCGCACTGGCTTAACGCGGGTGTATATTTATTTAACCGCGAAATTTACGACCTTCTACCCGATAAAGGAGACATGGAAGACAGTACTTTTCCCGAGCTTCCGAAAGAAAAATTCTTAGCTTTCAAGTCAGAAGGATACTGGAAAGGCTTTGATACAATAAAAGACCTAAATGAGGCTGAGACGAAAGCAACCGAAATCTTCTCCGACCTTGTTTGAATTTTAGCTTCGTAAGGAGAGACCTTGCGAAGCTAATTCCGTGTCACTCTGCTGGAGAAGGCTTGGGTGAGGGTTTGGCTGAGACTTTTGGGCTTGGGGAAGGGTTTATGGTTGGGCGTGGCGTACCTTTAGAACCAGGAATTACCTGTATTAAAGTGGCAACAAGTGTCTTATCTTTCTTTGTGTTCAGTATTCCAACGGCTACAATTCTGTCTCCTTCTTCAATTTCTTTAGCTTCAATTTTTCCGTCCAACTTTTTAGCAATTTCAGTTTTGGCTGACGTTTCAACTGTCCAGATCTCTGCAGTTTTAAGATGTCTAATAGTCAAAACACCTTTTTTATTCGTCTCAATTTTGCCGTAGATTACTTGTTTTTGCAAGAAAGGGGTTTCGTCAAAGGCTAAAACACGTTGGGAGCTTAAAATATCGTCCCCGTTTTTATACCCCAAAGCGGCGATAAAGTCGCCGATAGCTAAGTCAACAAACTTAACTTCCGTTTGTTTACCTTTTATGGTTTTAATGTATTTAGTATCTTTATTTGTTGCAACCAAGACGAACTTTCCGTCCTCGGTTTTTATAGCGGAGCTGGTTTTTATTTTTAGTGTGGAATCTGTAACGCTGTCCAGCGAACCGATTACAGCCTTTGGTTTTTTAACCAGGTTTTCTATAGTTTTGCGGACTTTATCGCGAACCGCATCAGTTCCGGAAGGAGAAGAATCTTCCTGTGCGTACGCAGGAAAGTAAAAAGTAAAAAGTAAAAAGGCAAAAGTGCAAGTTAAAAGTGAAAACTTTAGGATTGTGAATCCGATTTGATCGGATTTGAATTGCAATTTTAATTTTTTCATTTTGAATTTATTACTCTGATCCTCCCATTTCCGTTGTGTAAACGACTACCAGTCTTTCTTGGGATTCACTACCAGAATCATCAAAGCTAATAATTTTAATTTCGTTTAGGCCTGCTTTAAGCTCAATTTCCTTTTCAAAACTTCCATCTGCATCTGCCTCAAGGATGTACTCATCTATCCCTGTGGTAATAACGACCGTTGCCCGGGGGGTAGCGGCGCCTTTTAGAAGTGTTGTGTCTTTTATGGCAACTAAGTTATTTTCAGGTTGGGTAATTACGAGTTCAGAAAAATTATCAGGTTCCGGAGAAATGAGCGGAGCCTCAGTTTGCAGAGCTCCTTGTTTGGGAGCAAGGGCTAAATTTGCACGCCAAATTCCAAAGGCAACAGCGAGCCCTAACCCGACCCCAAGGATAATTGCAACAAGAACTTCCTTGCGCATTCGGGGCAAGTTTAACTAAAGACTGGACTATTGTCAATGTTGGTTGCTGGTGATAAACTGCCTCTACAAAAGGGATCTAAATTTCAAATTAATTTTACATGGAAATTCAATATCTGGGTCATTCTTCATTCCGCATAAAAGGTAAAACAGTAACCATTGTTACTGATCCTTACGATTCCGAAAAAGTAGGTTTTAAGTTTCCCAAGCTGGAAGCTAACATTGTCACTGTTTCACACGACCACCTTGATCATAACCAGGCGCAATTGGTCGATGGCGACCCGAAAGTTGTTTCAGACCCGGGAGAGTATGAAATTGCCGGCGTCTCTGTCTTTGGCACACATACTTATCACGACAACAAGAATGGGGAAGAAAGAGGCTCAAATACGGTTTACACGATAACTATTGACGGGGTTAACATTTGCCACTTGGGCGATTTGGGGCACAAGTTATCAGACGAACAACTTGATTCGGTAGGAAACGTTGACGTGCTGTTTGTTCCGGTTGGCGGGGTTGATACCATCGATCCATCAGAAGCGAGTCAAGTGATATCACAAATCGAACCAAAAGTGATTATCCCTATGCATTACAAGGTACCAGGCTTGGTAATTTCTAAAGGAGAGGAAATGTCAGACGTCGAGGCATTTGTTAAGGAGATTGGTATAGAGCCAGTCAGAGACAATAAATTCGTAATTACTCCCGACAAAATTCCGGAAGAAGTACAGGTAGTTGTTTTGGAACGTAAAACGTGATTGGCAAAACGCAACACGAAAATTACTGCCCCCGTGTCGCGTATTACGTATAACAGATTATGGCCAATATCCAGGTTAAAATTCCTCCTCACTCGTTTGACGCCGAAGCCTCGATTTTAGGCGCTCTTCTTTTGGACAAAAACGCGATTGTGAACGTGGCAGAGTTTTTACAGGCTGATCATTTTTACGACAACAGACACTCATTTATTTTTGAAGCGATGATTGAGCTTTATGAAGCCAGGGAGCCAATTGACGTTTTGACTGTTTCTGACAAGTTAAAGAAAAAGAAAAAACTGGTTGAAGTAGGTGGGGTGACTTATTTGGCAGATCTGGTCAATAAAGTCCCGACGTCGGCGCATGTTGAACATTACGGGAAGATTGTCAAAGATTCGGCGATTAAACGCTCTTTAATGCGGTCTGCCGCCAGACTTGTTGAGCTTTCCATGGACGAGGGAACGGCGACAGAAGACCTTTTGGACCGCGCCGAGTCTGAAGTCTTTTCTCTAACTCAGCAGCATGTTGACCGCGCTTTTACACCAGTCCGTGCAACGCTCGCAGAATCGTTTGACAGACTAGACGAACTGCACAAAAGCCCTGGGGGATTACGCGGCGTACCCTCTGGTTTTTCAAGTATTGACGACGCCCTTGCTGGCTTTCAAAAGTCTAATTTAATTATACTTGCCGCCCGTCCGGGTATGGGAAAGACGGCGCTTGCTTTGAATATTGCCCAACATATCGCGGTTGTGGAAAAACGCTCAGTCGGCTTTTTTTCACTTGAAATGAGCAAGGAAGAATTGGTCGACCGGTTACTCGTTTCGCAAGCTAATATTGATGCCTGGAGGCTGAAAACCGGCAGGTTAAACGAGGATGATTTTACCAGGCTTTCTGACGCAATGGGAATTCTTGCCGACGCGCCTTTCTTTATCGATGACACTCCGGCAATGACCTGTTTGGAGATGCGCACAAAAGCCCGCCGCCTGCAGGTTGAAAAAGGTTTGGATCTATTGGTTGTTGATTATCTGCAGTTGGCACGGGGCAGGAGTATGGATAATAGGGTGCAGGAAGTCTCGGAAATCTCTCAAGGCTTAAAAAATCTTGCCCGCGAGCTGAAAGTGCCGGTCATTGCCATTTCCCAGCTGAACCGTTCTGTAGAGTCCCGCGGGACAAGAAAACCGCAACTTGCGGATCTTCGCGAATCGGGCGCAATTGAACAAGATGCCGATGTTGTTATGTTTTTGTGGCGGGAGGAAGAGGATGATTTAGAAAATTGTATTTTAGATGTTGCCAAGCACAGAAACGGACCATTAAAAACGATTAAACTGCATTTCAAAGGCGACCGTATCCGTTTCTTTGAACGGGAAACTAAGCATGCAAATTCTGCTACTCAAGAGGGGAAATAACGCCTGTCGAGTGTTCAACACGTCCTTTGAAACCATCAGCTAATTCAGTAGACACGTCGTATTGGTCAACGCTCTCAAAAGTAGGCGAACCTTGACGAGATATATAGTATGTTTCGCCAAAGCTCCAGCCCAACAGATCGTCTTGTCCAAGAGGAGCTTGCGGGACTATAACCCAAACACGTTTTTCTAGAGTGTTGTTGGGTAATTCTACACAATGAGCAACGAAAATAGGGGTTCTGCCCTCTACAACTAAAGCTTCAATAATTCCCGGCTCTCTCAAGTCTAAAACCGGGCTGTGTGTAAGGGATTCCACGCTCATTTAAAAAATTAAAACATATCTTTAGATCCCAAAGCAATTAAACTGGGCGCAAACCCATTTCCTCAAGCCCTGCTAGATCAACGTCAGAAAGGCCAGTGAAAAGAGACTCTGGGTTTTCTGAGTCTGCAACTACAAGTGACTCATCTGCAAGAGGAAGGGGGCCACTAAATAGTCCAAACGGAGTCCCGTCCGGTGCAACTACTCCCAATGGTAAAAAAGTGGCATCTTGAGGTGCTCCTCGACTACCAATGAAGTAACCAGAAACAATAGTACTTTCTCCTACATGACTTAAAATAATATGCACTCTGTGATTGGTTGGAAGAAATCGCTCACTGAATCGTAAAATGGCTCTTACGGAAGTATGATTGATATCCCGATCATTCTGTGACGTTTCTGATCTTCTGACTTGAATATTTTCAGACGACATAGATGTTTCCTGAAGCAGTAAGACTGAATGCATGCTATAACTGTTCCTGTTAAAAGTCAAGAAATTGTCAGAGCAGTAGAGAAATTTTTCAGATAAGCAAATATCGGTGCCCTTCTTGCACTTTCGTTTAGGACTCGTTCACACTTGAGCCTAGACCTGGTAAATGGTAAAATATACTACTAGGCCGGGGTGGTGGAACGGCAGACACGCACGCCTCAAGAGCGTGTAATCGCATAGATTGTGAGAGTTCGAATCTCTCCCCCGGCACTTAAATGAAAGGCTCTGTTTGTACTTCTAATCTGGCCTACGTTGTTGGACTCTTAGCGACTGACGGAAATCTTTCCAACGATAAAAGGCATATTATATTTCGCTCTTCAGATATTCAGCTAATAAAGACGTTCTCCGACTATTTAAATTTAAAAAACAAGATTGGTTCGTCCCCAAATTGGGGCGGTTATGCGAAGAAACCGAGTTATAGGGTTCAATTCGGAGATGTAACATTTTACAAATGGCTTCTTAAGCAGGGTCTATTTCCTGCCAAAACTTATACAATCGGTAAGATATCTGTACCAGATAGGTATTTTAAAGATTTTCTAAAAGGTCACTTGGACGGAGATGGATCAATAATCACATATGTAGACAACTATAATTCTTATAAAGGTCGTGTTTATGCAAATACAAGGTTAATTGTTCACTTTATTTCGGCAAGTCAAGCTCATATAAATTGGTTATACGAAAAGATTAACAATCTTGCTGGAGTAAAGGGTGCACTTTACTCTCACAGAATGCGAACAGGAATTGATATTTGGCGAATAAAGTTTTCAAAAAAGGAATCAATAAAGCTTTTGGGATGGATTTATTACAAAAACGAACTTCCCTGTTTACAAAGAAAAGAGCAGATAGCTCGCCGAGTCTTAAAAATTATTCCTCAAGAGACAAGGAAAAAGTACGAAAAGTTTGCTTAGTTACCTCTTTTTTAGATAAAATATAAGGCTCATGATTCCTGTAACAGAATTGCGACGAGGCGTGACGTTTGAGTTTGGGGGCTCGCCTTATAAAGTTTTAGAGTATCATCACATCAAGGTCGGGCGTGGAGGAGCCACAATCCGTGTTTCTGTGCGCAACTTAGTTAACGGGGGAACTGAGGAAAAAACCTTCAATAACGGAGCGTCCGTTAAATCCATTAATACGGTCAAAAGACGCCTGCAATATCTGTATGAGGCTGAAAATGCAGTTTTCATGGACCCAAAAACTTTCGAACAAGTAGAAATAGGAAAAACAGCAATTAGTCAGGAGTTAGTCTATTTAAAAGAAGGACAACAAACAGATGTGCTTTTTTGGGATGAGCGCGCTTTGGGAATAGAACTTCCGCCTAACGTAACTTTAACCGTAACCGAGGCAGATCCGGGAGTGAAAGGGAATAGTGCGTCTAACTTCTATAAGCCTGCAAAGTTGGAAAACGGACTTCAGGTCAAAGTGCCGCTTTTTATTAAAGTAGGGGAGAAAGTGCGCGTTGACACCCGCACCGGGGAGTATGTTGAGAGGGCATAATCAGGTTGTCAGGTGCCAGGTTACCGGGTTATCTGGTTCCGGGTTGTCAGGTTTCCAGATTATCAGGTAAGATTGGTTGTGGCGATTAAAAATGTTAAAGACCTAAGGGTTTATCAGCTCGCTTTAGAACTATTAGAAGTAGTTTACCAAACAGTTTATAAAATTCCCCATCTTAAACTTAGAACTCAACTTACTAAATCTGCCGAAGCTATAGCACCCCTTGTAAGTGAAGGTTTTTCCAAAAGAAGAAATCCAAAAGAGACTACTAGGTTTTATGAAATGGCTATGGCTGAAAGCGATGAGGTATTAACTCATCTAGAGGAAGCAGTTATACTCTCAAAAACTCTGCGTACAATTCCCAGAGTGAAGTGTGAGATATTATTAGAAAGATACACAACACTATCGAAGTAGCTTAATAAATTATTCAGTGCTTGGAAAAAATTTTCAGCCTGATTTCCCGAGAACCTGATTACCGAGTACCTGAAAACCTGATAACCTGACTAGAATACCCAAGCAAAAACAGCAACTAAGAGCAAAACTTGAGTTAAAATACCTAAGAACGGAGGGGCGTCGTTTTGAATACTTTTCTGAAACTTCAAAAGCTTTTCAATTGGCCAGATCCTTAAACTGGTGAGAAAATGCGGAGCTTCCAAAACATCTGGCAGAACTCCCATAAACGCTCCTGTAATAACATACATGAATTTACTTTGGTCGGGAAGAACAGTTGAGGCAATAAGCAGACCACCAGCCAAACTCAAAAAAACGTCAGTGGCGATAAAAGTTAAAGTTTTATTTGAGAGACGGCCGAATTTATTTAGCTCAGTATTCAAATGGGGATTCCAATGGGGAAGAAGATCGAGAGCAAAATGGCTTGCCAGGGCTAAGGGTAGTGAAAGCGCTGGATTGCCGATTTTAGCCGCAATCGCCGCACCTACTATTGTGTGTGGTAACTCAAGCACGTTAAATCTGATAATATATTCTTACTGTGTGGATGTCAACGTTGGTAAGTATATTTTTTAATTTTGTTTCTATTTTTGCTTTTTCTTATGTTTTGTGGAAAAAACTTAAGGAGGATTATCACCACGATACAATCTTTAAATTTACCTTAACGATTTTAGCAGGAGCCGGCGCGGGTTGGTGGGTAGGAGAAAGCTGGGCAAAAGATTTTGTGTTTTGGCTGGTTTTTGCAGGCGGGGGAGGCGCAGGCTATATATATCTACGAAGACTAAACTTAAAGTTTTTCGAGGTAATAGACGCGATCTCTCTTGGCACTTTTTATTTTCTTTTTTTGCATTACCTCGGTCGTTCAATAATCCTTTTTGCTTTACCTAATTACTTTTTTATTGCAAACGCCTCTCTTTCTGTCTTGCTGATTTTTTTATACGTTTATTTGGCAAGAGACTACCGCGGATTCCGCTGGTACCCTTCAGGGAAAGTGGGGTTTGCCGGTTTGTTTACACTCTCCTTATTCTTCTTGGGACACGGCTTAGGCGCTTTGGTAAAGCATTTCCAAGACCCTGTAATTTTCTTCCAATATTCACCCTTGTCTTTGAGTGTCGAAGTTATTAATGTTATAATCCCTTTGGGGTTAATGGCTGACATTATAATCTCATTAACTTTATTTGGAATCTTAACCAAAGTTTTATATGTCCGTTCAGGTAGAGGGTAAAAAAATGGCAAAAAAAGTAACAAAAAACAGCGACAACAGACCGGCAGTAATTAGAATTCCGGCAAAACTTCTTTCTCCAATCGGTGAATTACTGATTGGTCAACTGCAATCTCTGGAGCGCAGGCGCAAAGGTTTAGACAGCGACGACCCATTTATATCCGGACGTGAAGATAGTTTAGCCTCACCTGACACTAACGCGTCAGAACAATTTGGACACGCAAGAATCGAAGCAGTTAAAAAAGAAATCGACCGCAGAATTATCCAAATGCGCAAAGCTTTGGCTCGTATTAAAGTCGGCAGTTATGGAATTTGTGAGGAATGCGGACAAATGATAGACACAGACCGCTTAATGGTTTTTGCTGAAGCGACACTTTGTGTAAATTGTGAGAAAAAGAAAGAAAAAAGAAGATAATTAATCCTCTTACGCGAGAAACTCTAAACGCAAGAGTGCTTACGAGCTCAATGAGCTCAGAAGAAGAACAGATAATGCGTGGAGCAGAGCGAGTGTAAATTTTCAAGAATAGTTGAAAACTTATAAAGCTATTTGCTAAAATGATTTGAATCATTGAAGCAAGTTATGGCACAGGTTTCTAAGTACCCCATACAAAAAGACGTTGCGGACAAAATCTTTCTTTTGCTGGCTAAATCTATTTCGAAAACCAAAACAGATAGCCAGGCAGTGGAATTCATGGAAAGCTTATTTACTCCGACTGAAAGAATAATGCTTGCAAAGCGTGTGGCAATTGCATACTTACTAGCCAAAGATTATCAGTATAGAGATATTCAGAAAGTGTTAAGGGTGAGTATGCCAACTATAGCTTTTGTTAGTTCTGTTATGAAATACGGTAACGATAGTTATAGAAAGATAGTGAAATCTATTCAAGGAGAGGAAAAACTTGAAACACTGTTTGACGAGGTAATTAAGGGAATACTCAAACCGCTTGGAGAAGTTAGCAAAGGTGGAAACACGTACAGGTATTTAAAGATGGAAATTGAGAAGGAACAGAACAAGAAAAATGCTTTTTAAACTCGCTTAATTGATTTGAATCATTGAAGCAATGGAACCGAAAATACTTTTTGAAGACAACTGTTTATTAGTAATAGATAAACCGGCAGGCTTGGTGGTGAATCGCGCCGATTCGGTGAAAGAGCCAACTTTACAGGACTGGATTAGTAAACAGTACACAGCAAACAGTACACAAACAGACTCAGACTTTGTAAAAAGAAACGGGATTGTTCACAGGATTGATAAAGAGACGAGTGGAGTCTTGCTTGTTGCCAAAACTCCAGAAGCGTTTGTAGAACTGCAAAGGCAATTTAAAGAGCGCGAGATAGAAAAGACTTATATCGCCCTTGTCCATGGCAAGTTTGAGCGTGAGCAGGAGGTAATTAATGCCTCGGTAGGCAGGCTTCCGTGGAATAGAGAGCGTTTCGGTATTTTGCCTGGCGGGAGAGAGGCAGAAACCAGATATAAAGTAACTAAAGTTTTTGCCAAACTTAGTGTATCAGATAAAGGCCAGACAGAATATTTCAGCCTGGTAGAATTTTACCCAAAAACCGGCAGGACGCACCAAATTAGGGTACATGCCAAGTATTTACATCACGCATTGGTTGGAGATACTTTTTATGCCGGCCGCAAAACTTCGCGCCGCGACCGCGAGTGGTGTCCGCGTCTTTTTCTCCACGCTGCAAAAATAAGTTTTACTCATCCTGAAACAAAAGAAAGGATTACTGTTGAATCCCTGTTGCCTGCTGATCTTCAGAAAACCCTCGATTTTCTGATACACTAAAGTTAATGTCAATTTTTCTTGCAGTTTCTGTAGGTATAATCGCTGCGGCTTTCTTCGGCTTCGTTGCCCGGCTTTTTCGCCAGCCGCCAATTGTAGGTTATCTCTTCGCCGGGTTGGCGCTTGCCTTGTTAGGAGTTTTTAGCGATGACCAGAAACCCCTCTTGCAAACTATGGCACAGCTCGGGGTAACGTTCTTGCTTTTCCTCATCGGGTTAGAAATAAACTTAAGGGAACTAGCCTCAATTGGCAGGGTAGTAATCCTTGGCGGGATAGGGCAGATCTTCTTTACTTCACTTGCCGGTTACTTTATAGCATCACTTTTAGGATTTAGCGCGATTGAGTCTTTATATATCGCTGTTGCCCTTACTTTTTCTTCTACCATAGTCGTTGTCAAACTGCTTTCTGAGAAAAAAGACCTGGACAGTTTATATGGCAAAATAACAGTGGGATTTTTGCTGGTACAGGATATTGCGGCTATCCTTACCCTTGTTTTTCTCTCAGGTTTCCAAACAACCAGCTTCGAGCCTTTAACTTTCTTTTGGGTTTTAGTCAAAGGTGTCGGGCTTCTCGCGGTGGTTTACCTTTTATCTAAATTTGTTTTGACCCGGGTTTTTGATCGTGTGGCGACAACTTCTGTTGAATTATTGTTTGTTTCAAGTATCGGGTGGATGCTGGGAGTAGCCTCAATAGTTAGTCTGCCGCAAATTGGATTTACACCCGAGATTGGCGGTTTACTGGCCGGAGTTGCCTTGGCAAACTCTTCGGCTCACTTGCAAATAGCCTCACGTGTTAAACCTTTGCGGGACTTTTTTATTACCATCTTTTTCCTGCTCTTGGGAACCAAAATGGTAGTAGGCTTAAACCCTCAAGTGATAATTCCAGCACTAATTTTATCAGTATTCGTGGTCGTGGGAGGGCCGCTTATTGTTTTAGGATTACTAGGATTATTAGGACACAAGAAACGTACTTCATTTTTATCAGCGGTAACTTTCGCCCAAGTTTCTGAATTTTCTTTAATCCTCATCGCTTTTGGGCGGAACTTGGGCCACGTTTCGGAGTTTGTAGTAGGGTTGGTAACTTTGGTTGCCGTAATTACGATGATAACCTCCACTTATTTGATCATCAACGGTTATAGACTTTATTTAATACTTGCGCCTATTTTGGGAATATTTGAACGCAAGAAAATTTGCGAGACCGCGCTTTCCATAAACCGTGAGTTCGCCGAACATGTTGTCTTGCTTGGGTGCGACAGGCTAGGCAGAAGAGTTTTGCCGCTTTTAGAGAAAAAGGAAAAGAATGTCGTTGTTATCGACTTTAACCCCAGAGTGGTTTCCGAGCTTGTAGCCCAAAACCATCAAGCATATTACGGAGATGCATCTGACGTCGAGACTTTAGAAAGTTTAGGTCTGGGACAAGCAAGATTAATCGTTTCGACGACCGGAAGCCTTGAGGACAATTTAATTGTGCTTGAATATTTAGGCAAACTCGAAAAGCCTCCGCTCTCAATTTTTGCTGCCGCAACTCCTCAAGAAGCCCTAACCCTTTACGAAAAAGGCGCAGACTATGTGATAGTGCCGCTCGTTGCGGCAGGCGACCACCTAGCTCATCTCCTGAGTGTACACGGCATTAACAAGAACCACTTCAAAGTACTGCGGGAACGCCATTTTGACCGCCTTGCAAAGGATAGATTTTAAATGTTATCGTGAAAAGGTATGTCTCCTGCCCGAGGTCATTCTCGTATATCAGATAGTCACAGATTGAAAGTCCGCCGTGCCAAAACTGCCTATAAACATAAAAGATCTTCGCAGGGAATTCTCGCGAAATTAATTTTTGTTCTTTGTTCTGTGTTCTTTGTTCTCGCTATCTGGAAACTTTTTAACTCCTGGCAAAACAGTCAGTGGATTACGGGTACACGGCTAACTATTGTTGTAGCAAGTGATAATCCCAAAGTTTATTCTTATAACCCCCAGGCCGAAAAACTAGTCGTCTTCGAAATACCCGCCAACACACAAATTGAGACCTCCCGAGGTTATGGCCAATGGTTTGCCGGCAGTCTTTGGAAGTTAGGGGAACAGGAAAAACTTCGCGGTGAACTTTTGCGCGAGTCAGTGCAGAAATCCTTAGGTTTACCTGTCGATGGATGGATTGAGGAAAGGGGAGAGGCTCTGTTTGCTCCCCGTAAATTGGGAGTAATGAGCGCTCTTTTTGAGGCATTGACCACGACCAGGATAAAGTCGAACCTGACTTTTTTTGACCGCCTGCATTTATTAATGAAAGTGGGGATTGTGGGAATTAGCGCCCGGCGCGAGATGGATCTTACCGCGACAGGTGTCTTAAAAAAGGAGAAGCTTGATGACGGCGCAGATGGCTATAGTGTTGTTCCCGACAAGGCAAAGCTTGCGTTTGAGGGGTTGCGCGACGACTTAGTCTTTGCCGAAGAAATGAAAGTAGTTATTGTTAATACTTCAAAAAAATCCGGATTGGCAAATGATGTTGGGCAAATTGCCACAATCTTGGGTGTCCGTATTATTGGTGCTCAAACAAGTAGTGAAAAGATAAACGAGTGTGAAATAAGAGGCGAAAAGAGTGATTTAAACAGTTTTTCTGCACGCCGTATGATAAAAATATTTGATTGTGCCGAGGTAAATACCAAAACAACCAGCCCTCAGGATTTAGAATTGTGGCTTGGAGAATCTTTTAGTAAAAGATTCTAATGTGGTACGCGTTACTGATCTATTTCTTCCGTAGTCGAGACGTCTGGTTTTTCGTCGTGCACTAAATCCGGAGGGGTAAAAGAAATATACCCGGGTCGATCAGTAGAAGAAAAAGAAGGAAGGTCCCGCCTTATTTCTGAGCGTTTTGTCTCTTTGATAAAGATTATAACCTGGTCAGCACTGGCTGAGCGGATATAAGTAGAAAACTCGTTGCCTTCTCTGGTTAACTTGATTACAATCCGTGAGATATCGTCGGGAAACCTGCCGATATACCTCCCATTATCGGTTGTTACCGAAACTCTGTGGGAATGACATTCTAAACGGACCGGCTCACACGCATCCAAAGTTGAGATAACGGCCAGATCTCCGAGATGGATAAGTGTTACTGTTTTAGTCTTACCCGGCTCTTCAATAAATAGGTTCGCAGCTGCAACCGGTGAAAAATTATTCACCCCATTTTTTTTGAACTCTTTGATATTATTGACAGATCTAGCCACTTTTAGACGTTCTAAAGCCTTTAGGGCGATGGTGTTATACGGATCGAGTTTTAACACCTTTTTGTAATTAGTAAGCGCGCGGGAGAGTTTACCTACCTCAAGATATGCACGGGAAAGACGGTTTAACGCCTCGCGGTTTTTTGAGTCTTCTGCGAGGAGTTCCTCGTTTAGTCTTATTGCCTCTTTCCAGTTTCCGCGGAGAGCTTCGTCAATCGCTTTTTGGGCAAGCTGATCCATCAGAATGAGTATAGAAGCGCTACAGTTGTTGTCAAGAGCAGTTTTGTGCTTAACCTAGCGCTAGTAGTATAATAAAGGTAAATATAAGCTCTAAATTCGAAATTCTAAACAATATCTAAATCTCAATTATTTAATATTTAGAGAATTTGAATTTGGGATTTGTTTAGAAATTAGATATTAGAAATTAGAATTTTATTTTTATGTCCGGACATTCAAAGTGGTCAACGATTAAAAGACAAAAAGGAGTCAACGACGCAAAGAAGGGACTTATTTTTTCTAAGCTAGCGCGCGCAATTACTCTAGCCGCAAAACAGGGAGGTGCAGATCCTGATGCCAACTTTAAACTCCGCTTAATTGTGGACAAGGGGCGGGCGGTAAATATGCCCAAAGAGAATATTGACCGTGCCCTTCGCTCCGCTCAGGGTAAATTGGCAGGGGAGCTATACGAGGTGACATACGAAGGGTATGGCCCGGGAGGTGTAGCGATTCTGGTAGAAGCAACTACAGATAACAAAAACCGGACTGCACAGGAAATTAAAAATATATTCGAAAAGGGAGAGGGGAGTTTGGGTACCCCGGGATCGGTTAGTTATCAATTTGAATCAAAGGGTTTGATATTGGTAAATAAAGGAACGAGCGCTGATGAAACAATGTTGGCTCTGATGGAAATAGAAGGAGTAGAGAATATGGATGAAGCTGGGGATGGAATCGAAGTTATGGTTCGGCCAAACGAAGTGTTTTTAACCAAGGAAAAAATCGAACAGGCGGGAATGCAAGTCGCGTCAGCAGAAGTAACAATGCGTCCCCGAACGCCAATAAGCCTGAGTGAAGATAAAGAAAATAAGGCTCTAAAACTAATAGAAAACCTGGACGACCAGGAGGACGTACAAAAAGTTTACGTTAATTTAGCTTAGCAAATTAACGCAAGCTTGCTTACGTTAACATTACATGAATTTGACTAAAAGGCAAAAATTTGTTGCAACGTCGCTATTTTTAGCGGGTGTCTCTTTTTTTGTTCAGTATGTAGATGTTGATTATCGTTATCTTGCCATAGTCGGATTTTCTTTATTAACATTTTTTTTATCGGCTTGGGCTTTAAAGGATGGGCTAGGGAAGAGTGCCACACTACTAACCCTTGTTTTACCGGTATTTTTTACAGCCGGCATCCAGCTTTTTTATTTGGGTTTTGAGTCGAGTAATTTTTATTTGTCTTTGCCGGAATTCTTACAAATGGGGATAAGGGGATTATTTATTCTAGGGTATGCTGTTGGTTTTTATGCCCTTCTATTAACTGGCAATATCTATAACGTAGCGACAGCACGCACCATTCAGCTGTTGAGAGCGGCTCACGCAGTAGGATTTGTGCTTTCCTTGGCAACTTGTTTTTTCTTATTTAATTGGCTGCTGTCTTTAAAACTTGATTTTTACGTCAATACTATTGGGATGGGTATTATTGCCATCCCGCTTTTTTCTCAGGGGTTTTGGTCAATAGAACTTGAACACAGGTTAAGCCGGGAAGTACTTTATCTAACAGCCTCTTTGGGATTAATTGTTGCGGAATTTGCTGCAGTTTTATCGTTTTGGCCGATAACTGTGCCTGTTGGCTCACTGGCTTTGACGAGCATTGTTTATATTGGTTTAGGATTAGGCCAAGCCAAGCTCCAGCAAAGATTATTTGAAAAAACCGTACGGGAATATTTGGTTGTTGGCCTGCTTGTATTTTCTGCCATGTTTTTGACTGCCAGGTGGGGAGGTTAAAAACTAATTTTTAATTTAAAATTTGAAATTTTTAATGAGGACACCCTAAACAGGGGAGTAGCCTATAGCGAATTGCAATAGCCTATAATTTATTACCGAGATTTCACGGATTATAACCGATAGTTTTCACGCAAACGCTGAAGTTGACTGCCAGTAGCCTCAAAGAAGAAAACCCGAAGATAGTAGCGTATAGCGAGTAGCTCTTAACTATTCTTAGCCTCAACTGATATAGTTTGTACGCAATTACCACTCTCTCGAGTGTGGATAAGTCTATTCGTAATTGTTAAACGATAATAGTTAGGACTGAAAAGAGTCTAAACTTTAGAAGGGAGCGTGAAGTCTCAAGGCTTGTTACTGCTGTATTCTCCTCCGGTTAAAATTGAACAACATATCGCCTCGAGGAACAGATGTATCCAATCAAGAGAAGTAAATCACTATATGTCGCACAATGATACTTTTGCGACGTAATCTAGGTTTGGGCAGAGAAGTGGCGTATTGCTCCGCTCGAATTTTCACTTTA
>Ga0209541_10002373_pt1 | contig 35747 bp, 49 predicted proteins | sample RifCSPlowO2_01_FD_184027 | JGI IMG/M metagenome (GOLD analysis project Ga0209541, IMG submission 184027) | Groundwater microbial communities from Rifle, Colorado - Rifle CSP2_plank lowO2_0.1 (SPAdes) (version 2) | ecosystem: Environmental > Aquatic > Deep subsurface > Groundwater | place...
GTAGAAGAAAGCCAAGATAAACATTGGGAGAAAACTTTTGTTAAAAAAGAAAAAGTGGTTGTTCTTCAAAAAAGACTTGGAGATTTTTAATCAAACGCTGTGGGCTTTAGCCCATCAGTAGTTTACATAAGGTCATATTTAAATATTTTAAATTCAAATAATAAGTAATGGAAATTTTAATAGATACAAATTTCATAATAACTTGCTCAAAGAATAAAATAGATATGTTTTCACAGTTGCAAGACTTATTTCCAGGAGATAAGATAATAATTCCTAAACAAGTAATATCAGAGTTAAGAAAATTACTTGGAAAAAATAAGAACAGAAAAGACAAACAAGCTATTGAAATATCTCTTAAGATGGTAGAAACAAAAAAACATTTATCTCCTGATTTGAAAACAGATGATGTTGACAGGGGAATATTAGAATATTTATCAAAATTAGATAAATCTGTATTAGGAACAATGGATAGGGAACTAAAACAAAAAGCAAGAGAAATAGGTTCAAATATTCACTTTTTAAGGATAAAAGTGGGAAAGAGGATTGAAATAATTTAAAACCTGAAAGTAACCTTTATAAACCTACTTTTACCATTTATATTTACAATAAAATGTTCTATTTAATCGAAGTCGAAGATTTCATCAGAGTAGAGCCAAGACTTTTTGGACTTCCTACAAAGGAAGCTGTAGAACAACAGTTAAAAGAAAGCTATACAGACCACTTTGATAAAGAACTGGGTAAAGTAATAGCTGTCGCTGGTGTTGATACTATAGAAGAGGGGATTATAATTCCAGGTGATGGAGCTGCATATTATAAGTCAAATTTCAAACTTGTTGTATGGAGACCAGAAATGCAGGAATTAGTCTATGGAACTATAAAAGAAATAACAAATTTTGGAGCTTTTATTGACTTAGGAATAATGCAAGGAATGATTCATATTAGCCAGACAATGGATGATTATGTAAGTTTTTCAAAAACAAATACACTAATTGGAAAAAATAATAAAAAATCCCTAAAGAAAGGAGATGCATGTATGGCAAGAATTGTTGCAATCTCATTTAAACTAGGAGAGCCAAAAATAGGTCTTACAATGAGGCAACCAGGTTTAGGAAAATTAGAGTGGATACAGGAAGAAAAGCAAAAAGCTAAAAAAGCTGTTAGATCTACTGAAAAAACTGATAAACCTAATAAACCTAAAGGTGGTAAAAAGAAATAATTTAATAAAAATGGAAGAAAATAAAATAAGCAAAAAGGAAGAATTGAAAAAAATTCACTTAGATAATATTAGAGGTAGAGTTATAATTTTTGATCCTGAAAAATCAGAATTTGCAAAAAATCTTAAATTAAAAGAAAGGGCAGAATATGTCCAAAAACAAAAATGAGTTTAGTAAAAGAATTTGATAATAAACTTCTACATAGAAAAGAAGTTGTAATAAAACTAAATAGAGAGAAAACACCTTCAAAAATAGATGTAGCTAAAGAAATAGCTAAAGACTTCAAATCATCAGAAGAAAATATAATAATTGAAAAAATAGATAGCAAATTTGGAAAAAAAGAGTTCACAGTTTATGCTAAAGTCTACAATGATTCTCAGAGCAAAGATAAATATGAAACTGTAACAAGAAAAGAAAAAAAGAAACGTCTGGAAGAAGCTAAAAAAATGGAAGAAGAAAAGAAAAAACAAGCTGCTCAAGAAAAAAAAGAAACACCGGAGGCAACTGAATAATAAATGGCAAAAAAGAAAAAATCAGAGAAAAAAGGAAAAAAACCTCATAAAAATAAACCTACTAGTAAAAAATACACAAAATACTCTATTGAAAGTGAAAAAGTTAAAAGAGCTCCTAACTGTCCAAGATGTGGGCCTGGAACATTCTTAATGACAACACCTAACAGACAATACTGTGGAAAGTGCCATTATACTGAGTTTATTTCTAAAAAGTAAAATGATTAAATATTCTAGGGTAGAAAGTGAAACACTAGGTAAAATTGGATATTTTAGGTCAAATCAGATATATGATAAAAAGACCTTATTAGGATAGCTAAAAAACTTAAAGCACCATCTGATGTTATAGAGCATGAATTAGCCCATTATGATGAAGCTGTTAAAAAGGGATATAAACCTTATTTCAGAGTGTGTTTAACAACACTAGAAAGTAGAAATGGTAGACCAAGTCTCTCCCAAGCTCTTGCTTATGATTTTTCTGTAAATACTAAAGAGAAAGTTAGTGATAAAAATTACATTGCAATAGCATTAGCTCCTAAAAATCCTTCATGTCATGATTTAGAAAGTGTATTAAAAAGAATATAAAAAGCGGGACCAGAATTTAAAAAAATAATGGGTTAATCCGCTAAACTCATATTGAGTTATCTTAAATTAATAAGTATGATATATATTGATACCATCACTGGTATATATATGTATGTATTTTCTCTTTTTATAACATCTATTGAATAATAAACATAAACCCCGATAGAGGAAATCCAACGATCAAATAGAGTGTTGAATCGCCTCTAAGGGGGAAAAAGAGGTGATAATAATCTAATATGAATATACTATTTAAATCTTTCTATTTTGTTACTCTTTTAAAATGACTACCCTCTTTCCTTTTATAGGAGTAACTTAGCTAGATAGCCACTATTTATAAAGTTTATTAAACTGATCCAATAATGGATCAAAAAGAGAAGAATATTCAAAAAATAGATAAAATAGGACAGGAACAATTTCATTCTTTTGTGTTTGGTGATAAAATGTCATGGCAAGAGATAATTTATGATTTGATAAACACTGAACAATTAGATCCATGGGATATAGATTTATCATTATTATCTCAGAGATACCTCGAACGTGTAAGAAAATTAGAAGAAGCTAATTTTTCCCTTAGTAGCAAAGTACTTCTAGTAGCCTCTTTAATGTTAAGAATTAAATCAGAGCTTCTTATGAATTACTATATAAAAAGTCTTGATGATATATTATTTGGAAAAAAAGTAAAAGAAGAGCAACAGATATTAAAATTTGATGAATATGATGAAGATGAAATACCTGAACTAATTCCAAAAACTCCTTTGCCAAGATTTAAAAAAATAAGTATTCAAGAATTAATATCAGCATTAGATCAAGCTGTAAAAACAGAAAATAGAAGAATATTCAAAAAAGAAGTTGAAAAAGAAAGTTATGAGAGAACCATGCTTTTCGTACCAAAAAATTCTGTTAGCTTAGTAGATAGAATAAAAAATATTAGAGAAAGAATTTCTCAGGTATTCCAAAAGCAGGAAAAAATTGCATTTAGTGAATTTTCTGGGCCTAAAAGAGAAGAGAAAATACAAACTTTTATTCCCTTATTGCATTTAGATAATCACAATAAACTTTGGTTGCAACAAGAAAGACATTTAGAAGAAATATGGATTCATAAATCAGGAAAACAGTTTATACAAAGAGATGAAATAATAACAAACAAGCTTGAAGCTCAATTTGAAGATAGATTAGATGAAATAGGAGAAGGTGAATAACATTTAGAAACATTAGAAGAAGACTAAAAAATCTTTTTCAATAAATCTTTTTCAATAAATCTTTTTCACTAATCATATTTTCCTTTCCAGATTTCATGTCTTTAAGCTTAAACTTTCCAGATTTAATCTCATTCTCTCCAACAAAAATAACATAATTAATCTTTTTAGCATTTGCATATTCAAGTGCCTTAGAAGGCTTTCCATAAATAATCGTACAACTAATGTTTTCTTTTCTTAATTTTTCAGCAAGTTCAATTGTCTTTTTATCCTGGTTTAAAGAAATTATTAAAACTTTTTTATTCTCAGTTTTTAATTTGCTAACAATAACAAGCCTATCTAATCCAAATGAAATACCAGTAGACTGAATTCCATTAACTAAATAGCTTCCACCACCTGCTAAACTACCTTCTGTATTTTCTGATTTAACTTCAAAAATACTTCCATTATAATAACTCAATCCTCTGACAAGAAAAGGAGAAAATTCAATCTTTACTCCGTATAACTTACAATATTTTTCCAAATCTTCAATTTCTTTGAAAGATGCAAACTTCTTAAAATAATTTTTCTTATTTTTAAGAATTGAAATTAATTTTTCTGCTTTGTACTTTTTAAGATTGTTTTTTATTTCATTTTCAGGAAGCTTGTCAAGTTTATCTATCTCTCTCATAACCTGTTCTTTATTTCCTTTAATCTTCAGAAAATCAAAAATTTCATTTAGAAGTTTTCTATTATTAACATATATTTTTGATTTAACTCCTAACTTACTAAAGATATCTTGAGTAATTGCAACTATCTCAGCTTCGTCTTTAATACTTGATCCAATAACATCAACATCACACTGAGTAAACTGCCTGAATCTATTTGGGCTTATCGGCTCATCTCTAAAAACAGGTCCTATCTGAAATCTCTTATATGGTAATTTTTTACCAGAAGCCAGTCTTTTCAGCTGAAAAGTAAACTCATATCTTAAAGCAAGATTCCTCTCTCCTCTATCTTTAAGCTTGAAAATATCAGATACAGCTTCATCACTAGTATTTTCACCTTTAACAAACTCTTCATACTCAATTACAGGAGTTTCTACAAATTCAAATCCATATTTTTCAAATTCATTAATAAGGATTTTCTGAATTTCAAGTCTCTTAGCAGCTTCGCTGCCTTCTATATCTCTAAATCCTTTAACTACTTCTTTCATCTTAATCTTTTCTCCATTAAAATATCTGAGCCACTTTCTTTAACACCTAGTTTTCTAAGCATTTTTATTGAATTTCCTCTTTTATTTACTAAACATAGGAATCTCTTAAAGCCTTTCTTTTTATATATTTCAAATATTTGTTTTGTAACTTCTTTTCCTATTCCTTTACCCTGAAATTCCTTACTAATTGCCATTTCTTCTCCATAAGCAACATCTCCAGTACACATAAACTTAGGATTAACAGCAATAAAACCTATTAACATTCTATCTAATAAAATACTATACAAATCATAATACTTAAAATAGAAATTAATTCTTTCATTAACTTTCTTATAAGTCCATTTCTCATTATAAGGCGGTTTAGAAAATTCATCCCTATAAATTTTAGAGATATTATTTAATTCTGATTTCTTTGATTTCTTTAATATAATTTTCATTTTCTTATCTTAACAATCTTAGATTTAATAATCTTACTTTCTATCACAAATAGGAATATACGGATCATATACTGGTCCATAAAATTTATCTTTTGCATCAAGACCACAATATACCCAGTTACATGAGTAGCTATTAAATTTTGGTAGTGAGGAAATCTCTACACCAGATCCCTTTTCTAAATCTCTTTTCAGTCTTGATAATCTATAAGAACAATCTTTACATTCTTCTAGTGGAGTATTTTCATAAATACTACTCATTTTAAGAAAACCTCCTTTCAGGCAATGTTAAAATAAGTTTTTCAGAATTAAGATAGATGAACTAAATCATCACTTATAGTGATTTTATCCTCAAAATTGATGTTTTGGAAACCTTTTTCCAAAGGTTTATTGTTCGTTTTGGAAACCTTTCTCAAAGGTTTATTTGGGAACCTTTTCCAAAGGTTCATTTGGTAACTTTTTCGCAAAAGGTTTAAAGCGGAAAGAGGGAGTCGAACCCTCGTTTTACGGACCACAACCGCACGTTCTACCGTTAAACTACAACCGCCATTAAAAGACAACCAAAGGTTTTCTCCTTGAGAACATCCTTGTTCTCTGGACCAAAGAAGCTTTGCTTCTTTTGGTTTTAAAATTTCCTTTAAATTGTCAATATTTAGATTACTAAAAAAATTAGGTTTATTAATTATTCCAAAATCGTTAAAAGAATTATTTACAGGTAAAAAAGAATTAAAGTTATAACTAGCAAAAGTGAAAACAACCAGCACTTGATGTGCCTTTCGCCCCATTAGAATTTTGAATTCTTTTTGTTAGTTTCATATTTTCATCAGAAATTAATGATATTTAAACTTTACGTTTTGAATAATTGTGTTATCCAGAAATAAGGTTACCTCGATAACACACTCATTATAACAAAGAGAAGCCTTTATAAAACATCAATTTACTGAATATATATGCAAAATTCAAGGAATTACTCTGATGAATTTAGAGAAGTTTACAGAATCAAAGGTCTAGCAAAAGCGCTAATTTATGATTTAGAAAGAACTGTTGGAGTAACTATTGCTGATAGTTTAATAGCATGTACTATAGAAGGTCTTGGTTTTGTTAAAAGTATGGTAACTCTTCCTTATACTTTTTGTGTTATAGGAAAAAGTCTAAAAGAAAGAGAAAATAAAAGAGTAGCTAGTGAAAATGTAGTTGAAAAGATATGAATTTTATTATAATCACCACATTTTTATACCTTCTTTATTTCTATAAAAAATGCCTAAAATAAGATACTATACATTTTGGATAGCACTTGCACTTATAATTGTATTTGTACTTCAGTCTTTTATTTCAGGATTTACAGATGCATTAATACTTAATGATTCTTCATTTAGTGAACCGTGGAGATTTGTTACATCTATATTTTTACATGGAAGTTTAGCACATTTACTGGCTAATTTATTTGCACTTTTGTTATTTGGATTTATACTTGAAAGGATAATTGGCAGTGAAAGATTTTTAGCAGTATATTTAGTATCAGGAACACTTGCAAATTTAATTGCAATAAATTTTTATTCAAGTTCTCTAGGAGCAAGTGGAGCAATAATGGGAGTTATAGGAGCTTTAGCAATCCTAAGACCATTTATGGGTGTTTGGGTGTTTGGAATGATTCTACCAATGAGTATAGCTGCTGTAATATATGTAATAATAGATGCTGTAGGAATATTCATACCAAGTAATGTAGGTCATATAGCTCATTTATCAGGAATAGCATTTGGAATAATTTTTGGAATAATTTTTAGAATAAATAGGATTAAAAAAGAAAGAAAAACACATAAAATAAAAGTTCCAGAACATCTCTTAAGAAGATGGGAAACTTTGTATATGGGTGCAGACTAAACTTTAATTAAAGGAAGTGATGAATTCCTCTTGTAACGACCATTTTCAGTCTTTACAACAAGTCCTTGAGCTTCTAAATCATCCAAAGCAGAATCAACATATTCAAAACTATCTTCTCTAGGAGAGTTAAATGCTCTATAAATATCAATTATATTATATGATCTTCCAGGGCTTTTACTTCTAAAAAACTCAGCAACATTTTCAGTTGTAACTCTAAATTCATTTTCAGTTGGTTTAAATCCAGGTATATCAAACATAGACTCGTCATCTAAAACAATTCTTGGAATATCAGCCAAAGATGTTAAGTTAGGTAAGTGCATATGTTCAGAAATATCAGGATATGGATTTCCAAGAACATATAAAAATCCCTCATTGAAATATGCTGTGGGATTATTAACTCCTTCTTGTTTCGCATATATAGAAACATAATTATCAATAGATAATCTAAAAAACTTTTGGAATACTGTACTAAGTCTTGAAGTTACTTTTGAAGTTATTACATCTCCTGGAAAATTAAGTATCTTAGATTCAGAATCTGAAAGTCCTGAAAAACAAACAAATAAGGAACCTTGTTCTTTTGCTCGCTCTAAAAAAGTATTAAAAATAACTTTAGGAATCCCATAATCTTCAAATTTAAGTTTGTTAATATCACTTCCCAAAACAAAGGCATAAGGAGAATATTGGCCATCCATCACTAAAGAATAGAAAACAAATCTTCCATCTAATTTGCCATCATTCACTCTAAAAAAATCAAAGTCTCTCGGAACTATTTCATTAGACTCCCTAACAGGGTTTTTTACCCTTCTTAGAGTTTTCATTTTAGTATAAATGCCAGTAGCTTGTTCTTTAAATACTTTACTACTAAAAAAGAGTTACAATTATCCTCCCCAGACATAATCATTTTTTTGTTTAATAATTTTTATCTCTTGCAAAGCATTAAGTTCAGAATTTGATAATAAATCTTTATTATCTTTAAAACTTTTAAATTGCTTAGAGGAAATATCAGAATAAAGATACTTTTTGTCTTTTAACCTTCTCTCAAAATTAACACCTGGTATAGATATAGCAACTTCCATGCCTTCTGTTGCTTCTTCAACACTCTTATTATCAGACTGAATATTTTTTATCCTTCCAATTTTTTCATTATTATCATCAATAAATTCCTGACCATTAACTAATCTACCAGCTACCACTCTTACTCCAAAAATAGCAGGACTTGTATTTCTAAAAACATAATTGTGTAAAATCTCAATTTTACAAACTTTGAACATAGACATTAACCTCTCTTTTTCTATTTCCTTAGATTTTTCCTCTCTAAATAACTGTAAGTTTTCTATTAATTTATAAACAACCTTATCTGTAATTACTTTGATTTTATCTTTAACTATAACATCATCATCAATTTCAACATTAAAACCAAGTATAACTGAGTCAATAGGATTAATATCTAAATTAGCTTTAGCAACAAGAACATCAGATTTGTTTATATTTCCTATTCCTACCCTGACAACAGAAACATTTGCCTGTTTTAAAAGAACCATTAAAGCTTCTAAACTGCCCAAAGAATCAGCTTTTATAATTATTCCCTGTTTATCAGTCTTAATTGATTCTCCAACATCTTTTTTAAAATAATCTTTAACTTCTTTTTCATTAGTGTAGGACATAAAGGGCATTCCAGGCAAAATATCTAATTTATCTGCAAGCTGTATTCTTATCCCTGCTGCAGCTATTACATTATCACAATTTCTAAATTTAAATGATAAAGGTTCAATTACTTGGATAGATTTAATTTTAGAAGTATAATACCCATCAAATTTAGCAATTGCAATATCATGTCCAGTTAATAAATGTCCATCATATAATATTGCTTCTATGTAATTTATTGTCTTTTCTTTTTTTATCTCAAGCACAACTCCTTTTGCAATTTCTCCAAGCTTTAATTGCTCTCTAAGAAATTTCTGGGATAAACCACATATCATCATTAGTATTTCAGAAATTCCCTCTCCTGTTTTTGCACTACATGGAACAACAACTAAATTTTTAGAGAAGTCAGTTATTTTGTGATAAAGTTCTGCATTAAGTCCAAAATCATGTAATGCCCCTACCAATGTGTAATATTTTTTGTCAAATACTTGTCTAACATGTGGTGGCTGCGCTTGGTAATTATCTTTAAACTCTTCTTTTACTTTATGCCAACCCTGAACCTTATCAACTTTATTAAGAGCAACTATAAATGGAGTTTTATTTGCTTTTAATATCTGTATAACTTCTGCTGTCTGAGGTTTAATACCTTCATTTATATCAATAACCAGAATAGCTAAATCAGCTAAACTACCTCCTCTTTTTCTCAAATTATTAAATGCTGCATGTCCAGGAGTATCAATAAATAAAAAACCAGGGATTTCTAATTTAATCCCATACTTTTCAATTAATGGGCACTTCATTTTAAGACTTTGAGCTGGAAAATCTGTAAAACTTATTTTTTGAGTAATATTCCCTGCTTCTTTTTCTGCAATACTACTACGTCTAAGAGCATCTAAAATACTTGTTTTTCCATGATCAACATGACCTGCAACAGTTATGATTGGTTGTCTGATTTTCATGTTTATAGAAAAAGACAGATGTTTTTAAAGATAGTTATTTAAAAAAATAAAAGTTACCTTTTTGTTTTACGCATTTCATATAAATCCTTTAACTTCTGATTCTTTTTTATTATATAATCTTTAACAAACTTTTCTTTATCAAGGTTATACTCCATTCCAACTCTGTCTAAATCAACAACCCCATATGTATTTTTACCAGTAAAAACATCACTAGATATACCATACTCTCCTGTTTGTGTGTCAAAATTAACATTTTTTGTTGGAAAACTAACAAAGTCTCCAATAGAAGATTCACGAATCTGATCTAAGGATAAATGAGCTCCAGGATGACGACCATTTTGTCTTACAGATATACAATATTCGCGCTCTTCAGATTCATCTGAAATCATAACCCTTACAACTTTCTGTTCCCTTCTATTATCTCCATCTTCAACACCTACAAGAACTCCAGTAAGTCTTTGTTCTCTCTTACTTAATTCTTCTAAATCAACAGAATATACTTGTCTTTCTGACATATGAAATCTATCATTTTCACATCCTGAAACTAAAGCAAAGCCAGTTAGTCCAGATAAACTTAAAAAACCTCTTCTTGAAATCTCCACTTGTTATCATATTAAAACATATTTTTAAAGATAATTGTACTAACCCAAATATATAAAAACCTCGAAAAATAACTAAAAAAGTAAATTATTAGAATTTTTAACATGGTACCTTTAGAAGAAATACCTCAACATGAAAGATTAACAGAAGAGATAGCTGAGCTTAGAAATAAAATAAAAAACACTGCATATGACTTAGAACATGGTTTTAAAGGAAATAATATGATTAAGCAAAAGTTAGAAACTCACAAAAAAATGCTAATTGAAAAAGAACAGATACTTGCTAGTGTTATAAAAGATAAAGACAAAATAAAGGAAGTAAAAGAAGCAGAAGAAAAAATCACAGAAAAAGCTTCAACAAGTATTTCGGAAGAACAAGAAGAAATACTAGAAGAAGAAATAGAAAAAGAATTCTTGTAAAAATCAGAAAACTTTATAAAACATATAATTCCTAAACTTCGATGAAAGGAAAAAGAATAAGAAACGAAGTTAAACCAGGTGCATTTGAAATTATACTTGGAAAAGAAAAATCAGACAGACAGAAAGTACTGATAACTCTAGCTTTATATGGAGATGGAAAGTATGGTATATATAAAAAAGCTGCACAAAGAGAAATAGAAGAATTAATGGGTTATCATAATCAGGTTATGCCAGTTATTTTAAGTCAATACAAAGAGATGGAAATTATTAATGGAGAAGTATGTTTTACTTCAGAAAATATGCCGCCAATACCAATGCAAAGATGGACTAACTATCTTGAGCATATTGAAAGAATAAAAGAAGAGTACAAAGTTGATCAAGTAGATAATCAAGAAGACTATCAGATATAATTGTTCATTCTTTAGTTATTAATAAGATTTTTAAAACTTGATTATCATAAATTATCCTTACAAAAAGGATGACTTATTCTAACCATGACCAAGGTAACATCAGCTATTGAAAGAACAGATGCTCAAATAGTGAAAGCCTTACATCCTTTAGTAAAAGAATGGTTTTTTTCAAAATTCAAAGAATTTTCAATAACCCAAAGATATGGGGTTCCAGCAATATGGGAAAGAAAGAACATTCTCATATCAGCACCTACAGGAGGAACAAAAACCTTAACAGCCTTCCTTTCCATATTAAATTATTTAATTATTCTAGCTGAGAAAAATGAACTTGAAAATAGAGTTTATTGTGTATACACCTCTCCATTAAAGGCATTAAGCAATGACATTCATAAAAACCTCATAGAGCCTTTAGAACAAATTGAAACTTTAGCTAAAACTAAAAACATCAACCTGCAAAAAATTCGAGTTGGTTTAAGAACAGGAGATACTACAGTTGCTGAAAAAGCAAAAATGGCTAAAAGTCCCCCACATATAATGATTACAACACCAGAATCTTTGGCAATTATGTTAACAAGTAAAAAATTTGTAGAGCATTTGCAAATGGTAGAATTTTGTATTGTTGATGAAATACATGCTTTAGATAATAAAAGAGGGACATATTTGTCAATTACACTAGAAAGATTAAATGAAGTAAGTAAAATTTTCCCTGTAAAAATAGGTTTAAGTGCTACAATATCTCCTTTAGAAGAAGTAGCTAAATTTTTAGTTGGAATTTCAGAAGAAAGAGAAGTTGAAATAGCTGAGGTTCCTTTAAGAAAAAAAATAGATGTCCAGGTTTTATCTCCTAGTGATAATTTAATAGAAGATATTAATATTCAAAATGATATTTATGGATTAATAGACTCTTTAATACAAGAACATCAGACAACTCTTGTTTTTACAAACACTAGAGCTGCTACAGAAAGAGTAGTTGCTCATTTAAAGGATAAATTTCCGACAATTTATGGAGATGATAACATTGCAGCCCACCATGGATCACTAAGTAAAAGTCATAGATTTGACATAGAAGAACGTTTAAGAGATGGGAAATTAAAGGCAGTTGTATGTTCTACAAGTTTAGAGTTAGGAATTGACATAGGTTATATAGACTTAGTAATAATGCTTGGGTCTCCAAAATCTTCTGCAAGAGCTTTACAAAGGCTTGGAAGAGCTGGACATAAACTACATGAAGTTGCAAAGGGCAGATTTATAGTAAATGACAGAGAAGATTTAGTTGAATGCTCCATTATACAAAAAGAAATGATGGAAAAAAAAATTAACAAAATACAAATACCAAAAAATGCCTTAGATGTTTTAGCCCAGCAAATTTATGGCATGGCAATTTACAAACAATGGAATATAGAAGAAATTCTTGAGCTCATAAAAAAAAGTTATTGTTATTATGAATTAAGTAAAAATGATTTTTATGATATTATAAGCTATCTTGCAGGAGAATATGCATTAGAAAAATCAAGTGTTTATGGAAAAATATGGTATGATCCTGAAACAAAGATGATTGGTAAAAGAGGTAAGTTAGCTAGGGTTATATATCTAACAAACATTGGTACAATTCCTGAAGAATCATTTATAACAGTAAAATTAGCAGGCGGTGGAGAAGAACAAAAAATAGGGGTTATAGATGAATCATTTTTAGAAAGAATGAAAAGAGGAGATGTTTTTGTCTTAGGTGGAAGTAAATATGAATATGGGTATGTTAGGGGTATGAACCTCTATGTCAGATCAGCATTGCATAGAAACCCGACAATTCCTTCATGGTTTTCAGAGCAACTTCCATTAAGTTTTGATACTGCAAATGAGATAAACAGATTTAGATTATTAATAAAAGAAAAATTTGATAAAAAAAATAAAAAAGAAGAAACTATCAAGTTCATTAAAGAACATTTATATGTTCAGGATGGAACTGCAAATGCAATCTATAATTTTTATTATGAACAACACAAGTTTTCAGAAATACCCACTTCAAAAAAAATTATTATAGAGCAGTATAAAGGTGAAAAAAATTATCTTTTGTTTAATAGTATGTACGGCCGTAGAGTTAACGATGCATTATCAAGAGCTTTAGGATATTTAATGGGACAGGCAGGAGGAAGAGATATAGAATTAGGAGTGACAGATTCTGGGTTTTATATTGCCGGAGAATCACTAAAAATAGAAAAAGCAATTAAATTTCTGAATTCAAAAAATTTAAGAGAAGTTTTAGTTGAAGCAATAGAAAAAACAGACCTTTTAGCAAGAAGATTCAGACATTGCGCCACAAGGTCTTTAATGATTATTCGTACTTACAAGGGATATAGTAAAACAGTGGGAAAACAACAAATGAAATCCCATTTCTTAATGGCTGCTGTAAAAAAAGTTTCAAAAAATTTCCCTATACTTAATGAAGCCAGAAGAGAGGTTTTAGAAGATGTTTTAGATATAGAAAATACAAAAAAGGTCCTTGATTTAATTAAGTCAAATGAAATAGAAATAGAAATAAAACAAGTTAAGCTACCAAGTCCTTTTACTTTAAACCTTATTTTACAAGGCCACTCAGATTTAATAAAAATAGAAGACAAACAAAAATTCCTAAAAAGAATGCACGAGCTTCACATGAAGGTTATAGGTGAAGAATAATAACCTTTATAACTTAAAAAAATAAATAATAACATGGAAAACATAACAACTATATATTTTAGTACAATAATGTTACTAATTATTCTAGTTGCTGAGTTAATTATTTTATCTCAGAAATTTAACTCTAAAACTGAAAAGCATAGGAAAGAAGTAAAAAAGGCTGTAAAAAATTAAGCTTTTAAACCAATTCTTGTTTAATATTAAATGAAATATGGATTTATAGGTAAATGTTTATTTTTCCCACAAAAAGGTATTTTAGTAATTGGAGATTTACACTTAGGATATGAATACATGTTAAGAGAAACCGGAAGTTTAATCCCCGCTACCCAGTTTAAGCAGACAAAAGACGACTTGAGTAATATATTTGAGCTGATAAGAAAAAAAGGATATAAAGTAAAAAAAGTAATTTTTCTAGGAGATATAAAACATTTCTTTGGATATAATAAAAGTGAAAAAAATTTATTTGTTGAGCTAAATGCATTAATTGGTAAATATGTAAGTGAAAAAAATATAATTGCTCTTAAAGGAAACCATGAAAAAATAGCAGAAATAGCAGATAAAAAATTAGTTAATTACTACATAGAAGAAGATACAGCTTTCATTCACGGAGATATAGAAATAAAAGAAGCCTTTGATAAAAAAATAAAATATATTGTCATGGGTCATTTACATCCAGCTATAATACTAAGAGATTCTCAAAACATAAAGGCTGAAAAGTATAAGTGCTTCCTAATTGGAAAATATAAAACTAAAGAAGTGATAATTTTACCAAGTTTTTTGCCTCTAGTTGAAGGAACAAGCTTAAATGAGCATTTAAGTGATAATAATTGTATAATACCTAAAAAAATTCTTAAGAATTTTTATGTTCACATTATAGGAAATAATAAAATGTATAAATTTGGGTCGTTAAAAAAACTGATAAAAGAGTAGGGGCGTGCACAACATAAGTACAAGTCATACACGCCCTCTAAATTTGTTATGTGAAAAAAGGGAAAAATATAATATAAGGTTGTTAAGAGGCATGGGGAGGGGGAGGAGTCACTGAATTAAAACTCACTGAGTTTTTCTCATATTTATTTGTTTTTTCTTTACTTCTTGAGTTGATATTTTGTTTCATTTTAAATTTACACCTCCACTTAAGGATATTTAACTTAAGATTAGGGTTTATAAAGGACTTGTTAAAGAAAGATAAAGAGAAGTCTTAGGGAAAGGCAATAAAGAGAAGAAATCCATAAGACTTAAAAAGGAAAAACTGAATATTAAATTATGACAAGCCTATATTACATACCAAATTGGTTCTTTACAACAAGTATAGTGTTTGAAATAATATTTGCAGTAGTAACAGCTTTAGTAGCTTTTTTATCATTTAAAGTTTACAATTTATCAAAACAAAACGAATTTAGACTATTTGGACTAGGCTTTACATTTATATCACTTTCTTATATTATATGGTCGCTAATTAACTTATTTTTATTAGATCAGTTAAATGAAAGTATAAAAGTTCTGTCTTTTCAACAATTTGTCTCCCTGGGAGCTTTAGGAATATATTTCTATATGTTATTATTCATAGTTGGTTTAGTAACCCTAAATTATACCACTCTAAAAGAAAAGAATAAATCAATATACATAATAATACTTCTTACTTCTTTAGTAGGAATAGTAACAAGTTTCAATAAAGGATTTACATTTCAGATACTATCATCAATACTTTTAGCTTTTCTTTTAATTCACTTTGCATACCAAGTTAAGCGTAACAAAAATATAAAGTCAATACTTGTTTTTGCAGCATTCTTGGCTCTTGTAGTAAGCCATATAATATTCATCTTCTCAACAACCCAGTATGTGTATTATGTAGCTGGACATATATTTGAATTAATTGCATATATTCTGATTTTAGTAAGACTTTCGATAATAATAAAATGAACAAGAAAAGGAATAAATTAGAAATAATCAGAGATATACTTCAAGTTATAAATAGTCGTAACGGTAAAATAAAACCAACACATATTTTATACAAATCTAATCTTTCTCATCAAATGATGGAAGAATATCTAAAAGATCTAATTGAAAAACAATTCGTAAAAGAAACTAAAACAAAAACTGGAAAAACATACTCAATAACTGAAAAAGGTCATGAATATCTCAAAAAGTATACTTTAATAGCAGAATTTACTGAATCTTTTGGTTTAGATTAAAATGAAGTTTAAAAAGTACTTATCTATTGCAGCAATACTATTATTTCCAATAATTACATATAAATCAGTTAACACTTTACATGATATTAAAAACAATCCTCTTCCAATTGCTTGGTATGGAAAGGTTGAGGTATTTGGATACCCTATATTTTTCATTGAGGAATATAGAAGAGAAAGCCAAAGGGAATTTAATAGGCTTCCTCAAACATGGAATGAACATTTACAAATTACTGATAATATGAAATTTGGTAAAGAATATGGTCTTGAAAAAGAAATTGGCTTAGCTGAAGCACAAGGATTACTTGGAAAAAAAGTTGGAGATGGTAATAAAGTCAGGTGGTTATTTCCCTAAAAACCACCTTTTCTAAGCCTTTCTAATCTATCTTGATCATCCTTAAGTTTCTGTTCAGCTTTTTTTATCTCTTCTTCATTCTTAATCATTTTTAGTTCTTTTTGAGCCTGAGCGATTTTATCTTCTGCTGATTTTATCCTTGGATCTTCTTGATCCTCTTCTTTTTCAAAATCATAATATTTTTTGTACACTATAGGCTTATCGGGATTATTTACTACTTCTTGTTTTTTCATAGGCATTGATCTCATACCTAAAAAAACAACAAGTATAACTACAAGAAGAAGAACAGCTCCAACTGGATAATACCAATTTTTCTTAAGTATTTCTCCTGTTTTATTTATTGAAAAACCTGTAAATTTTCGGTTATTTGTATCATTAGAACTAATTTCAGCATCTACAGAATCCCCATTAACCAGTGTGCTATCATTTTCTAAAGGCACTAACACTTCAGAATCATTAGAACTATTTGGTTCAGTTGTATTTGCATTATTTGTTAGTAAAGCTGGATCACTAGCTGCATCACCAATATACCCTCCAGGCATTATTTTAAGAGAAATAGGACTGTTTATGTTGTAATCTTCAAACCTATTATAAAGTATTTTACTACCATCTTTACTTAATGTAACACCTAAATCTATAACATTAGTATTAACAGTAAGAGTTATTTCTGCTTTACCAGAAGAATCAGAATTTACTTTCTTACTGTCTAAAAGATTATAAACAGCATCACCATCTAAAGCACTTACTATAAGAGTATGATCTGGAAGAGTTTCAATATTAATATTAACTTCTGCAGCATACACACTCCCAACTAATAGTAAAAATATCCCGAGAATAAATAATTTCCTCATATAACCCTCTTTTATTATATAAAGTATGTAAAAATCATTTATAAATATTTTTATTATGTATCCATTATATAAAAAACAATAAAAACAAGTGAAACAAGCTAATATATGGAAAATAAAACACATTCACAATTATCAAAAATATGTCTAGGAGCTGCACTTTTGGGAGGTTTTGAAAGTGTTATTGGAATTAGTACACTTAATGAATCAAATTCTCAAGAAGTTAATAATTACACAATGATAGGATCAGCAGCAATAGCATACATTTCATTTGGATTAGGTCTAGCTGGTTTGTACTTGAGAAGAGATAATCTTTCATAAAGAATTTATATTGGTGATGCTTCTAAATAATATAACATTAACAAGATTTATAAATAAAAGTTATAAATAGGATAAAGAAAAAATGAAATGTGTAACATATAACATCTTTGGAGGAATGAAAGGAAATGCTATAATGGCAAATATGAAACATCACTACTACTTATATGCAAGAAGGGCAAAGGATGTAATAAAAGAAAAAACAAAAGATCTTTCTAAAGTAAATGAAATGATAAAAGAATCAAATGCGGACTTAATATGTATAAATGAAGTAATCTATGAATTACAAAAAGAGAAATTAACAAATTTTTTAAAATCTATAGGTTACAAAGCATTTTCAATAGGAAAATCTTCAGACAGAGAAGATGGACTTGATCTTTGTACAGTACTTGCTTCAAAATATGAAGGTAATGAAATTATTGTAGACATAACAAAAGGAAAAAGTATTATTAATGAAGGAAGTTTTTGTGTCATAGACATAGAAAAAGAAAATTTAATAGTTATAGGGATTCATCTAGCTTTATCTAAAAAAATCCGTTTAAAACAACTTACAGAAATATCAGACTTTATAACTCAGCATAAAAACTCAGGTAGAAATATAGTATTAATGGGAGACTTTAATGAACCAATAAAAAAACTGAATAAACATAAAAAGTTCAAGGAGTTAGGAATGCAAACAAGAATAACTCCAACTTTCCCATCAATAAAATTACTAAAATGGTTTAAAAGAGATTATGATCATATATTTCATACTTTAAGTAATACAGATATAGAAACTTCAGTTAAGGAAGGAGATTCTGATCATTTCATGCTAAGATTTGATTTCTTCCCAAAGCCAAAAGAAAGCTTTGAGATAAATAATTGAAACTAATTTATATACTAAATTTAATTGTACTTTCTATAAAAAGAGAAAATTAAAATATGGGGAAAGAATACTCAAAGGTTTTAATGAAAAAAAAGAGACTGACTAAATATATATATCTTGTTCATTTTAGAAAACAAAATGATATGGCTCGCACATTTTTAAGATTTCAGGAGCATTATGAATCTCCAAAATTTATGGATAAAGTATTTACTCATAAAGAATTTAAACAATGGTACACAAAGTTAAAAGGAAAATTTACCTACTATCAAGAATGGGATGGATTTAATATTCCTTCAAGAGTACTCAAAAGATTTTATCAGGGGCATTTTGATCCTTTATCTAAAAACGAAAAGATGATACTTAAGTTATTTAGAAATGAAAAACATGATTTTTACATAATTGCTGTTCATGGAAAAGCACATGTAGAGATATTAAAACACGAATTAGCACATGGATTGTTTTATACACATCCAGCATACAAAAAAGAGGCGATTAACATAATGAAAAAATACTCTTTAAATCATATAAGAAAAGAACTGCTTTCTCTTGGAGGGTATAACAAAAAAGTGCTAAATGATGAAATGCAAGCCTATGCAATATCTTTATCTCATGAACTTAAGTCAGAAATGCCTAAAGAAATGAAAGAAGAGCTGACAGTTTTATTTCACACTTTCATAAAGAAGTAAAGTCAGCTGGACTTGAAATTTAGTTGATAAAAATAGAAATTGAGAAAGTTTATATACATTCTTTTATTAATAGAAATATGAAATCAAATATTAAATACATAATAGTAACTTTAATCATTATTATTTCCTTAATTACGACAATAGGAGTTTATGAGGGTTGGGGTGCAATATCATTTCGTTCAGAATCCTCTTTTTTTCAAGATTTATTAAATGATCCTTTTGAAACTATTCCTGCTTTTATTTTCTTGTTTGTTTTAATTCTTCCTCTTATCTCTGCAATAGCAATTGTACTTAGATTAGTAACAAGAAAGATTTTAAGTAAAAACCTTAGGTAATTGTTACCATTAGAACAATCACTCACACCAAAAATCAAACTAAGATAAATTAAACTATAACAATAATTAAAAACCCTCTTCAGTTATATTTTATATGGAAGATTATAATCAAAAAGATAAATTTTGCCAAAAATGCAAAAACACTGGGATAGTAAAAGAGCCAAATGGACAAGTTCATACATGCTGGGATTGTTTAGCTTCTGGACGTTTAGATAATCATTCAAAAGACCTTCCAGATCATAATTTAAGATTATAATTACTTAAAAATTCTTACGACCTTATTAAAAACCTCTTTTCCAATATCTTCTGGTGTTCTTAAATTATCAATACTACCAGCTTTAGTGCATATAACTTTTTCCCATCCATATTTTCTAGTAAGTTCTAAATATGTTTCTTCTGCACTTCTGAGATGTTCTTCATTTGATTCATGTCCATCAGGAGCTTCTTTCATACCTTTTTTTAATTCCATCCCAATTTTATATGGCATATGTAAAAAAACAACAATGCTGGGAATTGGCAAACCTAAAATTCCATACTCAAAAGTATGCCCCCATTCAAAAAAACTCTCTCTTTGTTTAGGTACCATTTTTCCGCCTTGATGAGCTAGATTAGACTCCACATATCTATCAACAGCTAAATTCATTCCAGACATTAAAATATCTTCAATTTCAGGTTTTGCAGCAAGCCTGTCTAAAGCATACCATGTTGAAGCAATTTTAGGGTCAACAGAATTAGAAGGTCCAAATTCCTGTAAATAAGGTGGTTTACCTAAATACATTTTTACTACCTGTCCAGTAGGAGTTTCATATCTTGGGAAACTCATAGACTCAGTAGCATAACCTTCTTGATTAAGTCTACCTAATAATAATTTTGTTTGAGTCGCTTTACCAGAAGCATCAGTTCCTTCAATAACAATAAGCTTACCTCTTTTCATAAAAACAATAAAAATACTAGGTTTAAAAATAATTATATGAAAAAAGATATAATTTAAAATTATTCCTTCATTTCTATCTTAATATTAACACTTCTTGGAATTGGAAGTCTCATAACAGAATGAAGAACTTTATCATTACTTGGAAGATCAATTATTTTCTTATGTATTCTCATTTCAAATCTATCAAAAGTAGCAGTACCATCACCACAAGGAGATTTTCTTGTAGTTACCTTTAACCTTCTTGTAGGTAAAGGAATTGGGCCTTTAGCTGCAACTCCAGCTTTCTTTGCTATATCTTTTATTGTATCAGTAATCTCATTAAGTTGAGTTACATCAATACTACTTAGCTTAATTCTTACAGTGGCCATTTTGATTTATTTTAGTTTTTGGGAACCTTTTTCTAAAAGGTTCATAGTTTATATGGTTAAAATTGGTTTAAAAATCTTACCATACTAAAAAAACATAAAAAAGTAGGTATCTCGCGCCGCGAGCGAGATACCCTCCACTACAGCCTTTAGTGTAATGGTAAAAATACAAGAAAAAAGCTCGTTTTAAGCCTTTTGTTTTTGCCATAATCTAAATATTGAATATAATAAAGCAGCAAGCAAAATACCAAATAAATCAACAAAAATATCCCAATAAGAAAAACTTCTTCCAGGTGTAAATAACTGATGAATCTCATCAGAAGCTGCATATAAAAAAGATAATACAACAACAAGAACATTATTACTAAGATTACCTTTAGGAGAAAGTGCTAAAAGAAAGAAAGCACATAAAAAGAAATATATAGAAAAATGATATGTTGTAGATTTAAGATTAAGACCTCCAATTCCTTGTAAACTTGGAAAAACTATTGAAGAACCTATAAAAATAGTTATAGCAATAATAAATGCAATAATTAAGGCATAACTTTCCTCTTTGTTCATAAAAAACAGAGAAAACCAATACTTAAAAAAATTTATATCTTCTTTCTTATACTTCCAAGCCTTCTTATAAGTGATAATTTAGCTGATTTTAACTCTCTATCATTTAATTCCAAATAACAGATTTGCTCAGATTCCATTTCATCATCAAAATAAATAGTTCCAGACCCAATTATTTTAGGGATACCTGTATCTGGATTACCCTGTAAGATAACTGGCAAATCAAGTCTATCTTGAAATACATTAGCTGGATAAACTGTGAAATTTCTAGATAAAGCATCAAATTCATAATAAGGTACAACTCTTTCAGAATCTTTACTTTTACAATTAATCTTTTTGTATTTTTTCTGTGCTCTTTTACCAGTTCTTAAACATCGGGATAAATTTTTATAAAATCTATGTGGAGCAATAGGTTGGAGCATAATAGGCAAACTTTCTCCTTCTGGTTTAATAGCATAAGTTCTCCAACAATTTAAATTTTCATAAACAATAAAAGGATTCCAAAAAAGAAAATCATTTGTCTTCTCAACAACAACTCCCCTAATATGTGGAGAATAATATAATTGCAAAGGAAAACTTGAAACTAGTGGACTTTCCAAACCACGGTAATCTAAAAGCGGTCTGACAGAAACAAAAGAAGGTATTTGTATTCCATCCAAATTAGTATTTTTAATAAAAATAGGGGCATATTTCTCTTTCCAAATATTCACTTTTTCAACACCTTTAGATTCAGGATTATCTTTAAGATAACATTCATGATCAACTTCCTGCAAACCAGAATTAAATTCTTCTTCTGTTAAAACTCTTCTGCCTTCAAAACCAAGCTGCCACCATAAAACATGCCTTTTATCTATAATTCCTTCTGAATCTAATTTATTTAACAAATCTTTATCAACCATTAATAATAATTTATAAAATTCTTTAAAAAGATTTATATATAATATAAGCAATTCTCTTATATGTTGGACATAAATCTCGTGCGTGAAAATCCCGAATTAGTAAAGAAAAACCAATTAAAGGCAGATAGGAAAACAATTGAAGTTGATGAAATACTAAAACTAGATAAAAAATGGCGTGAGAAAAAATTAGAAACAGATAAGTTAAGATCTAAAAGAAATCAAATTTCTGAAGAAATAAATAAACTAAAGAAATCAGGCGATGATAAAAAAGCAAAGATCTTAATTTTAGAAGCAAAAAACCTTCCAAACTTGATAAAAAAAACAGAATTAGAATCAGATAACTTACAAAATAAAAGGGATACAATTTTAAAAAGTTTACCAAATATCATATCAAAACAAACTCCAATTGGAAAAGATTCAACCGAAAACGTAGAAATAAAAAAATGGGGAAAACCAAGAAAATTCAGTTTTTCTATAAAAAACCATGTTGAATTATCAGAAAAACTTAATATTATAGGTTTTGAAGAATCTGCAAAAGTTTCTGGAAATGGGTTTTACTATTTAAAAAACGAACTAGCTATTTTAAATCAAGCCTTAATAAGATTTACAATAGATTTCATGAGAAAAAAGAAATACGAATACATAGAACCTCCATTAATGATAAAAAAAGATATTCTTACAACTTCTGAAGGCATGGAAAGCTTAGCAAATTCTATTTATGAAATAAAAGATACAGATTTAGCTTTAATAGGCACAGCAGAGCATGCACTTATGGCAATGCATAAAGATTCTTTATTCAAAAAAGAAGAGCTCCCTAAAAAATATTTCTCTTATTCAATGTGTTTTAGAAAAGAAATAGGTTCTCATGGTATTAATGAAAAAGGTTTATGGCGTACACATCAATTCAATAAAATAGAACAATTTATTTTTTGCAAGCCGGAAGAATCTGAAAAATACTATTCAGAATTAATGAAAAATTCTGTAGAAATATTAAAAGCATTAAAACTACCATTCAGAATAATTGAATTATGCACAGGAGACTTAGCAAAATGGAAATATAGAAGTGCAGATTTTGAAGTCTGGAGACCAACAACAAAATCTTATGGAGAAGTAATGTCTCTTTCAAATATTACTGATTACCAAGCAAGAGATCATAATATAAGATTTCTAAATGAAGAAAATAAAAGAATAGTTATTCACACATTAAACAATACTGCTTTAGCAACATCAAGAATCCTTGTATGTATTTTAGAAAATAACCAGAATAAAGACGGTTCAATAAACATTCCAACAGTTTTACACAAATATACTGGTTTTAAGAAAATATCTCTTAAAAACTAAAAGTATATAAACTTCTTATACATCAAAACAAAATGAATAACACTAGAATAAATATTGATTATCTATCAACTATTCTAGCTGGGATTATTAAACACTTAGTGATTTAATAATCTCCATATAAATTATTTCTAAAGTTTTATGATGGAATCAATATATCAAACAAAAGTGCAAACTAACTATGATCCAGTTAGTCTTGAACATGAAAAAGAAAGAGAAACATGGATAAGAGATACGTATAGTCCAACTTCAGACTAATACAGCCCTCAATTTATCACTCGGTGAAAATCTCTTCAGGAGCTTCAACTAGCTTAGCAACATCACCAACTCTATCCCCTTGTTTCAGGTTAATAATTCTAACACCCTGAGCAGCTCTTCCCATAACCCTAATAGCTTTAGCTTTAGTCCTTATTGCCATTCCTTTTTTTGTTGTAACAACAATAGTATCTTTCTCATCAAGTTCAATAGTTCTTATAACCTTTCCAGTTTTTTCAGAAACTTTAAGATTAATAACTCCTTTTCCAGCTCTTCCTGTAAGTCTATAATCATCAATCTCAGATCTTTTACCATAACCTTTTTCAGTAATTGTTAAAATATTACTCTTAGTTTTTTCCATAGGAACTATTTCCATTGAAACAACCTCATCTCCTTTATCTAATTTTATTCCAGCAACCCCATAACTTGCTCTACCCATATTTCTAACTTCATCAGAGTTAAATCTAATTGCCTGTCCATCTGCACTCATTAACATAACCTGTTGTTTGTCCATAATCCTTTTAACATCTACAACAGAATCAGAATTATCAGCAGGTAAATTAATTATTCTCACTCCAACATTTCTAGGCTTTGCAAACATGCTTAAGTTTATTTTCTTAACCATTCCTTTTTTAGTAACCATAAACAAATAATCCTTGAAATCTTTTACAGGCATAACACTTGATATTTCATCGTCCTTAATATTAAGTAAATTAACAATTGCCTGACCTTTACCATACCTCTGAGTTTCAGGAACTTTATGCGCCTTCAACCACATTAATCTTCCACGCCTTGTAAACAATAACAAATAGTCGTGAGTTGAACAAGTTAACAACTGTTTAACAAAATCATCTGTTGAAAGATCAGTTCCAATAACACCTTTACCACCACGTTTTTGTTCATTATAAGATTTGAAAGGCATTCTTTTTATGTATCCTTTTTCAGTTATTGTAATTACAACATCTTGTTTTAAAACTAGATCTTTTTCTTCAATTTCTTTAATAACCTTAATAACTCTAGTTCTTCTCTCATCCCCATAATTTTTCTTTAACTCATTTAATTCTTTTTTAATTATCTTAAGTATTTCTTTTTCATCATCAAGAATTAACTTTAATTCTTTTATTAGTTGTTTCAAAAACTTTTCCTCATTCTCAAGTTTTTCTCTTTCCAAAGCTGTTAATTGTTTCAGAGTTATTTCAAGAATTGCTTCAGCCTGTTTCTTAGACAAAGAAAATTTATGCTGTAAATTCTCAGAAGCTTCTTGAGTACCTTTACTTTTTTTAATTGATTCAATAATTTTATCAATCTGTTTTTGGGCAATTAATAATCCTTCAACAATGTGTAATCTTGCTTCAGCCTTCCTAAAATCAAATTCTGATCTTTTTCTGACCATCTTTCTTCTATGTAAAATGTAAGCTTCTAAAATATGTTTTAAATTCATTGTTTTTGGAATACCATTATCTAAAGCAACAAAAGTAGAATTAAATCTAGTCTGCAAATTAGTACTTTTGTAAAGTCTGTTTATAGTAAATTTAGAATCAACACCTTTTCTTAGTTCTATCACAATTCTTACTTTACCTTTAGCAGACTCATCTCTAATATCACTTACATCTGTTAATTTTTTATCTCTTGCAAGCTCTGCAATTTGTTTTACTAATTCAGATTTATTAACCTGATAAGGAATTTCATTAATAACAACTACTTCTTTATTTTTTGCAGACTCTGTTTTAACATTTCCCCTTAATGTCACTGCCCCTTTTCCAGTAGAATACATTTCCAATAAATTTTCAGCAACCATTACTCCTCCAGTTGGAAAATCAGGACCTTTAATTATCTCAAGCAAATCTTTAATTTCAGTGTTTGGTTTATCAATCAAAACAGTTATAGCATCACAAACTTCTACTAGGTTATGGGGGGGAATATTTGTTGCCATTCCAACCGCAATTCCTGAAGAACCATTAATAAGCAAGTTAGGAACTTTTCCAGGAAGAACTATTGGTTCTTTTCTAGAATTATCATAAGTATTTACAAATGGAACTGTTTCTTTATCTAAATCTTGCAACAATTCCAAAGATATTTTATCTAATTTAGCTTCTGTATATCTCTGAGCAGCAGCCCTATCACCATCCATTGAATTATGAACAAATACTCCAGAAGATAAAGAAAAATTATGTGTTTTATCTATAGTTAAATCATAAACATCCTGAAATTCTCTTAAAAATTCAGTCTTAACAACTTTATGATTACCATTCAGCTCAGCCAGAAGTAAATTATTATTTTTATTATAATATTTAGTTAAACCATGTTCCCAGCTTGTAAAGTTTTTTCCACCAAATACTTCAATTCTTGCTTTTTCAAAATTTTCCTTGTTTATAAATAAATTATTTTTTTTCAGATAATCACATATATTTAAAAAATTCTTTTTTCCTGTTAAATTAGTTTCTCTTCTCTTGTTAGATGCAGTAATTTTCTCATTAAATAAGTTTTTATAATCTGGACTAAGCCACATTTTTTTCATAGTCAATGATGCAGTTCTACGGATTTCTTCGATTCTTTCAGGATGTTCAGCCAAATATTTTTTATTAACTTCACTTAAAGTTAAACTCATTTCAGCCCTATAAGTTTGATCTTTCCAATTTTCAATATTTCTACTACGCATTCTAGTTGAATAATTAATTCTATTTTGATTATTCTCCCAAAATACTTTTCTTCCTTCTTCTAATTTTTTTACATATTCTTGGTCATTTTTATGTTTAAATGAAGTTAAAGAAGAATGTAATAACCAATGATCTTTCCAATGCATTCTTCTTATATTATCTGGATTATTATTTAATTTATTAAAGTCTATATGATGTCTTACTCTCCCAGCAGAAACAGAATATATTCCATTTTCTAAATTCCATTTATCAGAAAGGTAATGGAAGAAACTCCATTCGTTTGATTTAGGCTGGAAAACCATACTATAACCAATAACTTTCTGGCCATCATCTTTAGTAGATAATTTAAAGTAAACAGGCATCAAAGAATTACCAGATTGTAAATATTGTGCTTCTTTATAACTTCCATCTCTTAACATAAATTTATGATTCAAAGTACATTTTATCTCTTCCCCATTATCCAAAGTGACTTTCATTATTTCTACATTTTTTTGTGTTAATCTTGGGTTCTTTATCTCTGTAATTATTACATTTCCATCTTCATTCACTGAAAGGGTAAAATTACGTTTTCCTTTTTGGTGTTCTTCAATCAAATCAGCAAATGATAAATCCCTTCCATCTACTAATTTAACTTTAGTATCAGCAGTAAAACAACCAAAATTTCCCTGACCATGAATTAAAGGATATCTTAAAGAAAAGTCTTGAGCCATTCTAACTAAAGAATCATAAATAGCAACATCTCCATGAGGGTGATATTTTCCCATAACATCTCCGACAATACTTGCTGATTTTTTTGTTGGACCTTTATCCAAGCCCATTTGGTCCATTGCATAAAGAATTCTTCTATGAACAGGCTTTAAACCATCTTCAACAGCAGGTAAAGCTCTAGATACAATAACTGACATAGCATAATCAATATATGCTTTCTGCATTTCACCAGATATCTCAGTATTAACAGTTCTATCTTCTCCTAAATCCTTAAGATTAATTTCTTCTCTAGAAAGAGTCTCTATATCTTCATCAAAGTCTTTTTCATTTTCAGATTCAGAATTACCATTAGACTCATCATTATCATCTTCTTCAGAAGATTCATCTAGTTCATCTTCTTCATTTTCATCTGTTTTTTTCTTCATTTTGAATTTAATATTTCTTTAGTTTTTTCTATAGCTTCTTTAGGAGTATGTACAATATGAATTAAACCTTCACCAATACTCTTAAAAAATTCTTTACTTGACTCATTATTATTTAATAAAATGACATTTTTATCAGCACTTAATGCAAGAGAAATTTCAGATGAAGTACCTGAATTAATACCGCAAGCAATTACAACATCACTAGATAAAACATTAATATAATTTCTACCACTATGCATATTTGAAAAGATAGCTATATCCACATTATCAGAAATTTGAGATTCATCATCATCAGGCAAAATTCCAAGAGTTAATCCATTTTTACTTTTTGCTCCTTCATTAACAGCCCCCATAACTCCTCTTTTTCTACCTCCACTTAATAATATCCATTCATTTTCTGCAATTAGCATACCAATTTCCATTGCATTTCTAATATCTTCTTCAGTTGCTCCCTTTCCAGGACCCATAACTCCAATAATAGTTTTTCTCATAAAAATCTCCTATATATCCAGCTCAGCAATATTTGCATTTAATTCAATGAATTTTCTCCTAGGACCAACAGCATCTCCCATCAACATTGCAAATACTTCATCAGCCCTAACAGCATCATCAACAGTTATTTTCTTAAGAATTCTTTTTTTAGGATCCATAGTTGTTTCCCATAACTGATCCGGATTCATCTCTCCTAATCCTTTAAATCTCTGAACATCTGGATTTCCTCCTAACTTTTTAGACTCTTTTTCTAGCTCTTCATCAGAATAAACATACTGGGCCTTTCCCTTATTTCTAATTCTATAAAGTGGGGACATAGCAACATAGATATTTCCATTTTCAATTAACTCTGGAACATATCTATAAAAAAATGTTAACAATAAAGTCCTAATATGCTGTCCATCAACATCTGCATCAGTCATTATTATAACCTTAGCGTATCTTAATTTTTTAAGATCAAAATTTTCTTTAATTCCTGTACCAACAGCTGTTATTAAATTAACAATTTCATCATTTCCAAGAACTTTAACAGGCATTGCTTTTTCAACATTTAATGGTTTACCCTTCAAAGGTAAAATAGCCTGGAATTCTTTATCTCTAGCCATTTTTGCACTATTATGAACAAATACTCCAGAAGCTAAAGCAAAATTATGTGTATTAGAAACCTCAATATCATAAACATCAATTCTTTGATTTAATCTTTCTATTAATTTTATTTTATGATTATTTTTAGGAATTATATTAATTTCTTTTTCATACAATGGCATCAATGAATCTTCCTTAGTCAAATCTTTTGCTTCTTTATAATTTCCATCTTTTAACATAAACTTATGATTAGGAGTACAAACAACTTCCTGATTATTATCCAAAATTACTTTGATAACTTCTGCATCTTTTTTAGTAATTCTAGGATGCTTAATTTCTTTAATTCCAATATTTCCACTATTATTAATAGTATAACAAAAATTCTTTTTACCAATTTTATTTTCTTCAACTAATTGTTTAAATGAAATATTTCTTCCATCAGCTAATGCAATTTTTGTATCTCCAGAAAAACATCCTCCAGCCGAATCGCCTTCCACGATATAAAGTTCAGTCTGCTCAAATTTTTTAGATGAACAATCAGCTAGCTTTCCTGGCAATCCTGAAAATCCTACAACTGTTTTTCTTCTAACTAAATCTCTTGCCTTTCTTGCAGCTTCTCTTGCTTTAGCTGCTGATAAACATTTGTTTGCAATTTTGTTTGCTATATCTGGATTTTCTTCAAAAAATTCTGTTAGTGCAATTGAAGAAACAGAATCAACATAACCTTTTATTTCTGAATTTCCTAATTTAGTTTTAGTCTGTCCTTCAAATTGGGGGTCTTTAATTCTTATGCTCACAATAGCAGTAAGTCCTTCACGAACATCATCTCCTGTTAACTTATCACTATTTTTTAATAGACCTTTTTTAGTAGCATAATCATTTATAGCTCTTGTTAATGCAGTTTTGAAACCAGAAATATGGGTTCCACCCTCAACTGTATTAATTGTATTTACAAAACCAAAAATATTTTCTTGATAACCATCAACATACTGCACTCCAACCTCTATAATTGTAGAATCAGCCTGTTTCTTAAAATAAATAGCCTTATGAATTGGTGATTTTGAACGATTTATCCATTTAACAAATTCAACTAAACCACCTTCATAATGAAATTCTTCTTTTTTACCATCTCTTTCATCTTTAATAATTATTTTCCCAGAGGGATTTAAAAAAGCCAACTCTCTAATTCTTGAAGCTATAATAGAAAAATCAAAATTTACACTTGAAAATATATCAGAATCTGGATAAAATGTAACAGAAGTTCCTGTTTCTCCATTCTTAACTGTTCCAACAACCTTAACAGGACCTTGAGGAACCCCAATTTTATAAGTCTGTTCATGAATTTTACCATCTCTTTTAACCTGAACTATTAATTTAGAAGATAAAGCGTTTACACATGAAACCCCGACTCCATGTAAACCTCCTGAAATTTGATAGGCCTTATTCTCAAACTTACCTCCTGCATGAAGTTTAGTCATAACAATTTCTAAAGCAGACTTTCCAGATTCGTGTTTATCAACAGGAATACCTCTTCCATTATCTGTAACAGTCAAACTTCCATCTTTATTTATTATAACTTCGATTAAAGTAGCAAAACCACCCTGCACTTCATCAATAGAATTATCAATTACTTCATAAAAACAATGATGAAGTCCTTCTTTAGAGGTCGAACCTATATACATTGCAGGCCTTAACCTTACTGCTTCTAAACCTTCTAAAACTTTAATACTTTTTGCTGAATATTCTTCTGCCATAATATAATTCTCCAATTTTGGAAACCTTTTCGTTAAAAGGTTGTTTTGCGAAACTTTTACAAAAGTTTCTTTTGGAAACCTTTTCGTTAAAAGGTTTATTTGCATCATATTGTTCTGCCATTGTTAATATCACCTAGAAAATTTGAAAAATTTTCTTAAATTTACCCCTATAAAAAGCCATCTGGCTTTAAAAAGCTTTCTATACAAAAATACCAATTTATCGACGATAAAATTGAAATTCCTAGCGACGAGAGGATAAGTAAAGTTAATCAAGTTAAAGATTAAATAAAAGTATGAAGAATTTTTATAATATTTACCGAGAAATTTGTAGTTTTAATAATTTATTGATAGCTTGGCAAAATGCAAAGAAAGGAAAGACTAAAAGAAGATATGTTAAAAGATTCCAACGAAATCTTAAAACAAACTTGCAAAGATTACAAGAGGAGCTTATTAATCAAACATATGAACCTTGCTCGCCAAAAACGTTTGTTCTTAGAGATCCAAAAACAAGAAAAATATCTAAATCAGCTTTTAGAGATAGGGTTATTCATCATGCTCTGTGTAATATTATTGTGCATATGTTTGAAAAGGGTTTTATTTACGATTCTTATGCCAATCAAATAGGAAAGGGAGGGTTAAAAGCACTAGAAAGATTTGACGTCTTTAAAAGAAAAGTATCAAAAAATAATATAAGAGAAGCTTATGTTTTGAAGGCAGATATAAAACATTATTTTGAGGAAATAGATCACCAAACCCTCATAGTTATCATAAAAAAGAAGATTAAAGACGATAAAGTTATCTGGCTTATTGAAAAGATACTGACAAACAACGAAACTAAGGGAATGCCATTAGGAAATTTAACAAGCCAGTTTTTTGCAAATTTATACCTCAATGAACTGGACATTTTTGTAAAACACAAACTAAGAGTTAAATATTATATAAGATATGTCGATGACTTCGTTATTTTACACAAATCAAAAAAACAATTAGAAATATGGAAGAATCAAATTAATAATTTTCTGAAGGAAAATTTAAAAATAGAGCTACACCCAAGCAAATCACATGTTTTAAGATTGAATAGTGGAATAAACTTTTTAGGTTTCAGAGTTTTCTTTTATCATAAACTTATAAGAAAAAGCAATTTGAAAAACTTCGAGAGAAAATTTAATAATCTAAAGATATTGTTTGACGAGGAGATTATAGGTAGAGAAAAAGTATTAGAATTTTTAGAGGGTTGGTTAGCGTATTGCTCACATGCAAATACTTACAAATATAGAAAACATCTCATTAGAAATTTCAACTTATCTTTCTCCAACGGCAATAAATTGCTAGTTCATAATAAAAGAAACTACATCAATTATATTAAACGAGTTAAAGAAAGTGAATTGCAATTTTCAGTTCAAAAAACTTTGTTTCATTATAAACGAGGGCTTAGTATAAAAGACATTGCTATAAAGGAAGGAATAAAAGAATCAACAATCTGGGGACACTTGGCAAATTTAATAGAACATAAACAGCTTTCAGTATGGAACGTTCTTCCACACGATAAAATTCACAAGATCATAAGAAAGATATATAGTAGAAAAGAAAGGTTAAGAAATATTAAGAAAAGAATAAAGGATTCCTCTATAACATATGATGAAATTGCTTGTGTAATGGCTAGTATAAAATCAAAAAATAAATTTAAATAAAATAAAAAATCCTGCAACAAAGTGAGTTATTCCAAGCAAACGACCATTGTCATTGTCAAGGTCATTCCTGCCATTAGCATTAGACCTATTCTCGAGCCTGTTGACATACCACGCCCCAGAGCATAGCCCATTTACCTATTATTTATCACCACCATTTCACGCATTAGGTGTTATGGTTGTATTTTATGACAATAAATTGCCATAGTAAATGAGCGTATAACCCAACTTCTCATAGTTTCCCACGGTTGCCAGGACTTAGAACTCTAATAATTAGTATATAAAAAGATTGTTGTAACAATCTTTAATCTTCACTTTTATCAAAGCTTCAGATAAAAAGATTTTGTGGAATAGATTTACAATTTCTTTCTTAAATCTACAAATGGCTTTAATACATCAGGGTTTAGAACTCCTTCTAATCCTTGTATTACTTTATCGACTGCTTGTAAGTCTGCCATTGTATATGATTTTATGTTTGAAACACCCTTACCCGACGCACTCAGCGCCTCCGGCGCTATTCCAAGCAAACGACCATAGTCATTGTCAAGGCCAAGCCTGCCATCAGCATTAGACCTATTCTCGAGCCTGTTGACACACCACGCCCTCATTTCTGGAGCAGTTCCATTAACAGAACCTGGATAAATTCCCATAAGTTTTAAATCGTCAAGAGCTGAATCTTTAGCAAATCTTGGTTGATATTCACCAAATATAAAATCAGTATAATCATTAAGTAATCCTTGATCTCTTGCTAAAACTTTCCAAACTGGATGAGCTTTAACATCTTCTCTCGAAAGACCATCATTTACCTTTCCAAGTTTTCCTTTTTTAAATTCTTCTCCTTGTAATAATTTGTAAACGTCGTCTGTTAATATTAAAGCACCATTACTTCTTTTAGTTTCTAGTGTCATTTCTCTTAAAGTTTGAGAATCGAGAACAATCTTTACTCTTCCATCAGGATGGTAAACAACTGCATCTCCCATATCAAAATAATTATCCATATAAGAAGTTTTAACATCTGCGTCAGAATTTCTAACATCAAATCTTTTTTGCATCAATTGAGAAAAATTCATTGGAACTCTGCCATCAGCTATTAATTTCGGCATTTGCTGCACATTTGGAGCTGTTCCTTCTTGAGGAAACGCCTTATATGCTTCTCTTTCTGGATTTAGTTTTAAAGCCATACTAAACCTATAAAACAACTATTTATAAATCTTTCTATTTATATTAATTAACAAGTAGTAACAAAATTTCATTTCACAAACTCAACATTCTTCATACTTTCAAACTCTTTGTCTCCAGTAAGAAACATTAAGTTATTTTTCGATGCAACAATATAACCTATACAATCAGTCATTGATAATTTTTTAGCTTTGTTTTTAAATCTAAAATCAGAAGCCTCAATAATATCTTTATTTGAAATATCTAATAAAATATAATCAAATTTATTAATCCAATAATCTGCTGTTTGTTTATTAAATTCTCTTAATAAAGCCTGGTGCAATTCAAAAAGATTAAGAATAATACAGACAGGTTTTACATCTTTAAACCTATCATATAATTTACTTCCTTTTACAATTTCAATCAGTGCATAACTATCAAAAAAATACATTTTAGTCAGAATCTCTGTCTATTTCATCCAATATCTCTTGCGTAGACTTCTTGAAATTTAATTTATGCTTTCTCGCATCTGCTAACATTTGTCCAACACTAGAAACTTCATTAAGTTGTATATTAACAAACAATTCTTCTCCTTCTTTTAAGTTATTACTATCTATAACATTAGAAGGAACAATTATTCCAAGTGAATTCCCAACTCTCTTTAGTTTAGCTGTTATATTTACCATTGTAATACATGTAATACACAATATTTAAAGTTTTCTCTTTTATTCTTTCTCAACTTTTGTGCTCTCTAAAGAACCAGCCTTTTTATCTTTTTTTCTTATCCAGTTAACCTTTTCAGATTTTCTCCCAAGTTTCCAGTTTTTAAAACACTTTGAAGAACAAAAATAAAGAATTTCTCCATTTACAAGAACATAAGTTAAACCTCTTGGAATTTCATAATTTTTATGGCAAAATGAACATTGTGGCATTTTAACTTAAACCTCCAGATTTAACCCAAGAAAAACCAGCCTGTCCATTTCTATAATCTGCGAACTCCATAACAATTTGGGAAGAATCTTCTATATAACCTTTTTTACAGGCTTCTATATATTCTCTAACTTCTTTATCCCCATGTTCTAATTCATAAACAAATGTTAAAATAAAATATCCTCTTTCAATTGATTCATCTGATGAGTCTTTTTGTCTTATTTCATGTTTAAAAAATGGTTTTCTATCATCAAGAAATATTTTGCTAAATGAAACTTTAGATTTAGGCGAGATACATGCGCCTAAAAAATAATCTCTTAATAACCCTTGTAAATTTGCTTGATCATCAGATTCTAGGTTTTCAAAATTGGTATCAGCTTCAATTGTTTCTTCAAAAACCCCCTTTGGTTGGATTGATTGTTGTACCATTTCAGGCTTTTCTAAAACTGAAGATGAAGTTCTTCTCATTTTAAGTATAAGTCCCCTTTGTAACTTTGCTTCTTATTCTTCTAGCTTCTATCTCAGTCTCTCTTAACATTAAAACATCATTAATTCTTATTGGCCCTTTAACATTCCTTCTCATTGACCTTCCAGAATTTCTGCCTTCAAGAATTTTTACTCTTACCTGGGTAACCTCTCCTCTAAATCCTGTTCTTCCCATTATAGCTTCTACAACAGCTGGAACAGCAGTTTCGCTAATAGACATTCTTTCCCTTTTCTGTTGCTGTTGTGGTTTTTGATCTGCCATTTTAATTTAAATCACCTATTGAATCTTGATAAGCTATACTGAATGAAATTCTTCTCCTTCTACATGAAAGCATGTTGAAAAAAGTTGTGTTTTACATCCCGAACTATTAGTATCATAAAAAGGACACGATTCTTTTCCCATATCTATTGGTTCATCTTCATTAATTGATTCCCTTATTATTTGTTCTACGCATGGATTCATTTTAATTTTCCTTGACTTATTATTTTTATTATTTTATTTTGTTTGTTTTATTTGTTTCATTTTGGAAACCTTTTTCTAAAAGGTTTATTTGGGAACCTTTCTTAAAGGTTGTTTTTGTTTTGGAAACCTTTCTTAAAGGTTGTTTTTGTTTTGGAAACCTTTCTTAAAGGTTTATTTGGTAACCTTTTCTAAAGGTTGTTTTGTTGCTTTTACAAAAGCAATTTTTGTTTAAACTTTTTCTTAAAAAGTTTATTTTTAAACATACCATAATTTTTCCTTATTAATATTTATTTATTCAATATTTTTAATTTATTGATATTTAATACTTAGGTTCATTTTAAATTTGCAATATCTTTTTCTACATCTCCAGCTTGAATAACAGCAACTGAAGAACAAGGAACTTTAATTCCAACTGAAATACCTAGCTTTTGCTTGCTATCAACTTCTCCGTATTTTATTCCCTTTTCCTTGCATAATATCGCAAGATGAAGAGTAATCTCTTTAGGATCAACATCTAAAGCGGCAACTACTAATTTAGCTGTACCTCTCTCTATAGCTTTTGTAACTTCATTAGTTCCCTTGTCTATTTTTCCTGTTTTTCTTGCTTTTTCAACAATTGTATAGAAGTCCATTTGACCTCCGTAAAGTTTAATTACCGCTTACTTACTTCATCGGTTATAAACTAATCAAAAATAAGGTTTATAAATGTTTTTCTTATTGAAAAACTCTCAACC
>Ga0209541_10002374_pt1 | contig 35738 bp, 42 predicted proteins | sample RifCSPlowO2_01_FD_184027 | JGI IMG/M metagenome (GOLD analysis project Ga0209541, IMG submission 184027) | Groundwater microbial communities from Rifle, Colorado - Rifle CSP2_plank lowO2_0.1 (SPAdes) (version 2) | ecosystem: Environmental > Aquatic > Deep subsurface > Groundwater | place...
TTAGGGTGTGAGAGGATGTCAAATTTTTAACTTGCAGTCTTATTACAGATGATATCAATGAAAAAATTCCTTTAGTTAGCATACCCATTCAAATCGGGCACAATATGAGTTATGCTGTTATTTACTGCATAAAGGCTATAGAACCCTATATTGGGCAAATAGAACTTCTTCTTTTTGATCGAGGTTTTTATTCAAAAGAATTAATGTATGATTTACAAAAACTAAATTATCCCTATTTGATTCTTGCAAGAAAAGGAAATGAAGAAAATTATATCAGAGAAGAATTTGCAAAAATGGAAAAGAATGAAAAAAAAGTTATATTGCATACTTATGAACTGAATATGGATAATACTAATTATAAATTTGAATCAAAACTTGCATTTCTTAAAGGGATTTTTACAAAAAGTTTGAATAAAGAAATTGACTGGTTATTTGCAACTAATCTCGAAGAGATTCAATTTGAATCTCTTATTAAAACATATCGAAAAAGATGGAGAATTGAAACTCAATTTAGAATACAAGATGAAGCAATGATAAAATGTAAATCAAAAGAGATGAAAATTAGATATTTTTTATTTGTTTTTGAACAAATATTACAAACTATTTGGGCTTGTTTTTATAAAAATCAAGAAATCACTTTCAAGCAATATTTAATAGAAATGCATAAGGTCAACAAAGACCTTGTTGAACATCCAAGAACATCTTTTGGGAAAGCTCGAAGAGCATAAGAAAAACTAGAGTTTATTGGCGCCAATCCAAAAAGTTCTAGAAAAAGAGAGCTTGAAATAGAGTTTACTTTCTTTAAAAAAAGAAATCCATTAACTCATTCGGAGATACTGTAACTACCAAAACTCTTTTATACCATTAAATTTTATTTAAACAAATGAAAATTACAAAAAATGGCGATAAAGTGAAGGTCGAATATACATTAACCTTAGACGATGGCCAAGTAGTTGATACTTCTAAAGGCAGAGACCCATTAGAGTTTACACTTGGTGAAGGTCATGTAATAAAAGATTTCAATGATGCTATTATTGGAATGAAAGTTGACGAAGAAAAAGATTTCAAAGTTGAATCTAAGGATGGATATGGTGAACCAAACCCACAATTAAAAATGAAACTTCCAAGACAAAATCTATCAAAAGAACAAACTCCTCAAGTTGGAATGATTATTGGTCTTACAATGCAAGATGGTCGAAAATCTATGGGTAAAATATTTGAAATAACTGAAGAATACCTTGGAATTGATTTGAATCATCCATTATCTGGTCAAGTTTTAAATTTTCATGTAAAATTAATTTCTTTTTAATTTTTTCTTGAAACAAATTTATTTTCGTTGATATAAAATCTTAATTTCAAATTTTTTCCTTTTGAAATCCCAATTCTTGTACTCACAACAATTCTTTTTGGTGTTTCATATTCTTCTAATTTTAAATTTCCCGAGAATAAATCTTTTTTATTATATTGTTTTGTAATCTTTAATGCTTCAACTAATTTTGCAGGACCATTACATAAATCTTTTTCTTTATTTCTATTTATTTTCATTAATTTAATTCCATCTAATGGTTCTAATGCTCTAATCAAAACCGCTTCTCCAATATCTTTTTTATTTGTAACAATATTAAAACAATGGTGAACACCATATATCCTATAAATATATACAATACCCCCATTCTCAAACATCGCTTCATTTCGTTTAGTTTTTCCTTTGAATGAATGTGATGCAGGATCATTTGCAAGATAAGCCTCAACTTCTACAATCTTTCCGGAAATAATCCCTTCAGGAGTTTCATGAATTAATTTCATTCCAAGTAATTTCTTAGCAGCTTCTTTCGTATTCAAAAAAAAATCTTTATTCATCATCTCCACACTCTTTTCCATCTCTCATTCTATTCAAATAAATATTCATTTTTTCTTTTACATCTTTTTCTAATTCTTTTTCTAATTTTAATGCTTCAATTTCTTTATTCCATTCAACTATAGGAAGTTTAGTAATTGTTCCAAACATTTTTCTTCCAGATTTTTTTATATCTTTTTCAATTCTAAAAGCCTGTTTTGTTCCAAACATTTTCGTTGCAGAAAATTTAGTAAAAGCATTCGCTCCAGCTTTCATTAATTCCCCTACTTCTTCATACCTTTTTGATGTTGTTCCAGCAATTATTTCCATTTTTGGGAATCTTATTCTAGTATTCGCAATCCACCATAAATAATTGTCAGTATTTGGTCCTAAAGAATTTTCAAATGCAGTCCCTTTAACTGGTTTCAAAGCATAGAATGTAATCCTATCTAATTTATGTTTCTCAATAAAATTACATAACAATTCAAAATCTTCTTTTTTTTCTCCCAACCCAATTACAATTGTTATACTTTTTTTCAAATCTCCAGCATAAGAAAACATTTTTTCATAAGATTCAATATCCTTATCTGGACAAATCTCTTTATGCAATTCAGGATTAATAGTTTCAATGGAACTTACAATTCCCATTATGTAAGGTCTAAATTGATCTAAATCTTCCAGATTAATAACTCCTAAATTCAACCAGATTTTTTCTCCAAATACATTACTTACTTGTTTGGTCATTTCAACTAAATCTTTGTTCGGAAAAATTTTATACCCACCAGTTAAGAATTCAATTCTCCATCCTAATTTTTTACACAATAATGCTTCTACAATAACTGAACTTAAGGTTCTTTTTGCATTTGCAGCAAACTTAATTTTATGTTTCTGTGTCGAACGAAAGCAAAACTTACAAGTCCCTAAATCACAGTACCAACTTAGAAAAATACATCTACCATACCAAGTTTCATTATTGAAATTCTCTCTATAAACTTCTTGTGCCTTTTCTAAATAATCCATATACAAAAATAGCTTTGCAAACCTTTTTAAGTGTTTCTTAAATTCAATTGTTTATGGTTGAACCTTTATGCAAATATTTTGGAAATTGTGGTGGCTGTTCTACTCAGCATATATCTTATGATTTACAATTAGAAAATAAGAAAAAACATTTAGAGATAATTACTAAGGTCCCTATAAAAATATTTTCTGATAAAGAATATAACTATAGAAATCGGATGGATTTAGTATTTACTTCAAATAGTTTAGGCCTAAGAAAAAAGTCTGAATGGCAAAAAATAATCCCTATTGATTTATGTCCAATTGCGGATGAAAAGATAAATACTTTTATGAAAGAAATACAATCTAATTTTACAAATATTGATGCTTTTGATGTTAAAAAACACTCTGGCACTTTTCGTTATGCGGTTATTCGTTCAGCGAATGATTCCTCAATTTCATTTGTTCTCAACTCCAAATCTTCACATATTGCAGAAGCTGTTGAAAAAATTAAATCCTTTTCAAAAAAAACTTCAGCGGAAAATGTTTTAGTAACTTATGTGCCTGCAGAAACTGATGTAAGTACCTCTTCAGACTATTTTATTATTAAGGGGAATGATTATTTAACTATTGATTACCAAAATAAAACTTTTCATTATTCTATCCAAAGTTTTTTTCAAAACAACCATTTAATGGCCAGAAAGATGCATGAATACTGTTCAGAAATATTATCAAAATATCCAACATTTGAAAATAATTTACTTGACCTTTATGGTGGTGTAGGCACATTTGGGATTATTAATTCTAATTTATTCAAAAAGGTTACAATTGTAGAGTTTTCTAAAGAATCTATTGAAATGGCTAACAAAAATATTAAACAAAATAATTTAAATAATGTTGAAGCATTTGCAATGGACTCAAAATATTTAACAAAATTAAATTTAAAAACTCCTTTATATTTAATTACAGATCCTCCGAGAACTGGGATGGACCCAAAAACTATTCAGGCAATCAAAGAATTAAAACCTTATTTGATTATTTACATTTCATGTAATCCCCAACAACTTTCTAAAGATTTATTCAAATTAACTGATTACAAAATTAATTCTGCAGTATTATTCGATTTATTTCCTCAAACACCCCATTCAGAAGCTATTGTAGAACTTGTTCTTAATTAACTCCAAAAAATATTTAAACACTTAATTTAACTAAACTCTTATGAGTTTATTGAATTTAAAAGAAAGTTTTAATTTATATAAAAAAAATTTAATCTTAATTGTACTAGATGCAATATCATTATTAATAACTTACACATTATTGGCTGCAATATTTTTTTATATCGGCGCTTCAGATTTAATACCTTTAGTCCAATCTGCTGAAGATGCTTCTTTAGAATTATTAAAAAATTTCTTTAGTAATAATATTATGGAGATAATTATTTCCTCATTAATATTCATATTTGTAACTTTTTTTGTTGGTGTTGGTGTGACTGCAATTAAATTTGATATGATTACTGATATTATGCATAATAAAAAAGTTTCTTTAAGAAATTCCAGCACAAAATGTAAACCATTTTTATGGCCAATAATTCTTTTGCGAGCTAGTATATTTGTAATTTTTGCATTATCCCTATTAATTATTTTATTACTCGGTGGATTAATTTATTTGATATTTAGTAATTGGGGTTCACAAACAGCGATGATAGTTTCATTAGCTATAATGATTCCATTGGCTTTGGTTCTATTTGTCGGATTAAAATTAGCTTTATTATTTGTTTACCAGATTATGTTTTTAAAATCAACTAAGAACACAATAAAATTATTAAAAGGCTCTTTTAAATTACTTACAAAAGATACTTCCTTCGTAGTCATAAGTGGTTTAATGGTATTCGCTTTGAGTTTAATTATTTCAGGTGTCTCAAATATTTTCTCTCAAATCCTGGATTTAATCCCAAGTATTTACCCAGCATACATTTGGTCAGTTATTCAAATATTCATTTCAATCTCAGTTTCAATAATTTCAAGCATTTATTTATTTTTACAATTAAAACTTAATAAAGATTAAATTTTTCTAAATCTTTTCCTGCTTGGCTATTTTTAAATATTTTTTTAGCCTGTTTTTCAAATTCTTTCAAATTTTTATACCTTTGAGAAAAATGTACCATAACTAATTTTTTTGCTTTTGCTTGTTTTGCAATCATAGCCGCATCTTCTGCAGTCATATGCATCCTTTGTTTTGCTAAATCCTTAAAATCTTTTAAGTAACAAGCCTCTGAGAATAAAATGTCCGAATTTTTTGCAAGTTCGATAGCATTTTTACATTTTCTAGTATCACTTACAAAACTTACTTTTTTCCCTCTAATTAATTGAGTATAATCTTTTGCTTTGAATTTTTTCCCATTAACTACAATATCCTTTCCTTTTTGCAAATTTTTAATTAATGGCCCTGGTTTTAACCCAGCTTTCTTTAGTTTATTCATTAAAATTTTTCTTTTATCATTTTCAATAAAACTATATCCATAAGTTTTAATTCCATGCTCAAGTAACTTGGCTTCTAATTTAAATTTTTCATTTTCAAAGAATATTCCTGGTTCTATCTCAATAATTTTATATCTGCCTATATCACTTCCAACGAATAAATCCATCATTTTATGTATATTTTCTTTTGTTCCTTTTGGAACATAAATATCAATCTCTCCAGAAAAATCTTGCATTCCTAGGGTTAGAAATAAACCTGGCAAACCTAAGATATGATCCCCATGCCAATGTGTAATTAAAATTTTTGTAATTTTCATAGCAGAGAGTTTGGCTTTTCTTATTTGCTTTTGAGTTCCTTCTCCACAGTCTATCAAAATATTTTCATTCTCATATTTTAACCAAGAACTTGAATGATTTCTTTCTACGGTTGGTACCATAGAACTAGTTCCTAATAATACTATTTCCATATATATTATGAAAGAGAAGCTTTTTAAATACTTTATCTTTATTTTAAAGAATGACAGAAGAAATTAATGAAATGATAATTGCAGAATTTATTAGTGGTAAAGTTCTCGCTCTGAATAATAATTCTTCTAATATTTTTTACGAAAAAGCTAGATATGGCGAACCTTATCACAAAAAATTTCAATATTCCTTGGTTGAATCTCTTTATTTGCTTGAGCGTGGAAAAATGCAAGTTCTTAAGGGTAAAAAAAATCTAGATTTTGATGCATTGTTAAAGATTGCTGTTAAGGGTGAAGCTAATTTTTTTGTGCGATATGCTGCCTTTAAGGATATGCGCAATCGTGGTTATATTGTTAAGACAGCATTAAAATTTGGTGCTGATTTCAGGATTTATGATCGCGGTGTTAAGCCTGGTGATGATCATGCAAAATGGATTATGTACCCTGTAGCTGAGTCTGGTATCATGACTTGGTATGAGTTTTCAGCAAAGAATCGCGTTGCCCATTCAACCCGTAAAAGGCTTTTAATTGCAATTGTTGATGAAGAGGGCGATGTCACATATTACGAAATAAAATGGACTAGGCCTTAACTTGTTGTTAAAAATAAGTAATATTCACTATCTGATGTATAACTATTTGTAGTAACAGCCAATTTTTTACAAACTCTCAACCGACTTTAGTATAAAAATTCTTATAAACCTACTTATTCTAAGCTTAATACATGTCACCCAACAGAATTCTCGAGTTAAAGGAAAAGATATTTGATTATGTACAACGGAATGGCCCATTACTGCCTTCTGTATTAGCAAAAGAGTTTCGTTCCACAAATATTTTCATCTCTGCATTACTTTCTGAATTAGCTTCAAATAAACGCATAAAAATTTCTAGAGCAAAGATTGGTGGCTCACCATTATATTATTGTAAAGAACAAGAATCTAAGCTCCCTGATATGTTAAGGAATAGCATTGGTCAAAAACCTCGCGAAGCACTAGACTTACTTAGAGAAAAAAAAGTTCTTAGAGATAGGGATTGTTTGCCTTTTGAACGAGTTGCATTAAGAGAATTAATGGATTTTGCAATTCCAGTAAAATTAATCATCAATGATACTGAAGAATTGTTTTGGAAATGGTATTTGATAGAAGATTTAGAAACCAAAGATCTAATCGGAAAACAGCTTGAAAAACTTTATCCTCAACCAAAATCAGAACTTGCTAAAGAAATAATCAATGAATCAGAAGTAATCAAAGAAGATCCTAAAATAAAGGAAACAAGGATTAGAGAAGAAAAACCTAAACACAAGAAAAAATTCTTACAAGAAGTATTGGTTGAAAAAAAAGAAGAACCAACAGACTTCGAAAGAATAGTTATTAATTTTTTAAAGAAAAAAGAAATCAAAATTTTAGAAAAGAAGATATTGGGTAAAAAAGAATTTAATTTTATAGTCCAAGTTCCTTCAACATTAGGTGATTTGTCATACTTTGTTAAAGCTAGGCATAAGAAATCATTTAATGAAGGTGACTTATTATTAGCATTTACAGAGGGTCAAAATATGAAACTTCCCACTATTTTTGTTTCTTCTGGTGATATTACAAAGAAAGCTAATGAATATATGACCAAAAATCTTAAAGGAATGAGTTTTTTGAAGATTCGGTAAGTTTTAAATACTTTTTAAAAAACCTTTTTTTATGCGAATTGGACTAGATTATGATGACTTAATAGTAGATTATGCACGTGCATTACTTAAATATTATAATGATCGTTATTCTAAAAGAAGGAAACAATTAAAAGATTTAGAAACTTATAATCTCCAATCAATTCTTGATTTTTCTACTCGTGAACAATATCTCCGTTTTTTAAGTGATTTTGAAAGGTCCAGAGAACGAAAAAAAATTAAGGCAATTCAGGGAGCAAATCAAGGTGTTTTAGACATTCATTCTAAAGGCCATGAACTATTTTTAATTACAGATTCAGGGATAGAACTTTATGAACGTATTAATGAAAGATTGAAATTAAGGTTTCCTAATTGTTTTTCTAATATATTTTTTACTCATCTGTATCTTGAAAGTTATACTCCTAAAGATGAAATTTGTGCAAGAGAAAATATTGAATTAATGTGTGATGATAATCCTGAAGTAATTTCCAAATGTGCTGCAAGGAATATAAAAGGTTTAATTTTTAGTCGCCCTTGGAATAGTCATTTTAATCCTATTTTATCAAATTTGACTCAGAGAGTTAATTCATGGGAAGAAATAGTTAATCATCCTTGGTTATTAATATCTTAATCTAATTTATTTTGTTTTGAAAATAATTTAATCAATTCCTGACATAATGCTTCATAAAAATTATCTCTTGGAACTTGAGTTGCAATCCCAAACTGATTTGGTTCATAAATATAAATAATATTTCCATCAGAATATGTGCAGGAATCCTCATTATCTTCACCAACAACTTGAATAAACTCCATTTTATTTTTAAGAAAAATTATATTCACTTCTGAAGGTTCTTTTTGAAAAAGTTCTTTAACTTTGTTATAATAATAAGGTAATCTCGTATCCAAAACCAAAACTTCTTTATCTTGGCATCCATTTTCTTTTATGTGTAGATTCATTTGCTTAATACATTACTTATACAAACCTAACTACTACTTAAAATTTAAGTTAAATAAAAAATCAACTATTCAGTTTAAAAAACAAAACATTTATATATATCTCTTTATTTATTTTCAAAAATGATTATTAGAGCATTATTACCTAAATTAACTCCTAAAACAGTTAAAGAAAAAATTATTTTAATTCTATCTTCAGAATTTCCTTTAACTGTAAAAGATTTAAAATTAAAAATTAAAAATAATTTCAATGAATCAGTTTCTTATCAATCTGTTCACAAAGAACTTAATCACTTAATTAATGATGATATTTTAATTCATGAAAACAAAAAGTATCTTCTGAATATTGAATGGATAAAACAAGTAGGTTTATTTTCTGATTTAATTATCTCAAATTATACCTCTCAAAGAAAGCATTCAATCAATAAACTTTTAGACTTAAAAGCTGACGGAGATTCAATTTCGTTTGATTTTGAATCAAATGCAGAATTAGATAATTATTTTTTAGAGTTATTGGATTATTTTAATGAATTTTTCGATCCAGAAAAAAAGATTTTGATGCATTATCATCATAATTGGTGGCCATTGGTTTATTCTGCAAGAGAAAAACAAGTTATTTCAAAATTAAAATCAAAGATATATGGTGTTTGTGCATTTAATTATAAAATTGATCAATTTTGTATTAAATTTGAACGTAACATAGGCTTCAATATTTTAATTTCAAACAACCCTAATTTAACTTGGAAAACAAATGTTCTTGGAGATTTAGTAGTCCATTTTTATGGTGATAATCAGATTAATAATGAATTAGGAAATTTTTTCATTAAGTATAAAGATAATTTAAATGTGGATTTAAATGAACTTCTTGAAATCTTAAATAAAAAGGGTAAATTTAGAGTTTTGATTGTTAGAGATTCAGAACTTGCAAAAAATATTTTAGGAGAAACTAAATTTTTTAAAGAAAAGTAGTTTTAGCACTTAAAAGGAATAAACCAAAGATTTTATAAATTCCTTATTTTGCTCAAAAACATGTTATGAGTCATATATTAGAAGAATTCCTTGTTGTAGCAGATTTTGCTAGAGATCGTATTATAGTTCCAAAAACTCCAAAGGAGTATAATCATTTAATTCAATTTATTGAGAAAAATAAAAAAAAACCTGAATTAGGAACACTTCTTCTTAAAGAAGTTCAAGATAAAGGTGTTTCCCATTATACTCAATTGGGGGGCCCACTTCCAAACCTTTCTCAACATCTAAAATTAAAACAAAGAATTGTTACTGGTTATGCTACTGTTGGGAATGATGTTCCAATTTATTTAAAAGATTTGCAAAATCTTGGAGTAGATATATCTCGATTAATAAAAAAACATGGTCCATCAGCAGAATGTTTTTATATTTTATCATCACCAACTGAACATTATCCTCCTATTTGGTTTCCAAATGCATGTAACTTTAATCCTAGTAGGATTCTTTTAAGAGAGACATTAAATAATTATGGTATAGTTATTGTTTCTGGTATTGATTTTTCCTTAGCACAAAGGATATTATCTGCATCTAAAAACACTAATGTATTCAATCCAGGTTCAGAAGTATTATTTTTGGAGAATTCTCGATTAATTTCAGAAATACTTAATAATACTACAATTCTTTCAGCAAATCAAAATGAATTTACTCAAATCATTTCTTTACTTGAAGTTGATTCATGTTCGCCAAAGGATTTATTTAAAGTTTTTAGTAGTTTAGATTATATAATCATTACAAAGGCCTGTCAAGGTGCTTCTATATTTCAAAGGGATTCTGAAGGTTATTCTTTAGACCTTTCAAAATTTAGTGCTAGAACTCCAAGAAATAAAATTGTTGATACTATCGGTGCAGGGGATGCATTTTTAGCAACAGCAGTTGATTCAATATCAAGACATAATACTTTACAAGACATTCTTGTAAACGCAACCCTTGCTGCACAAGAATCCCTAAAACATAGAGGGGCTTATGTTCCAAAGCTTTGGGAAATAAATCCAACACTTTATGGGGCAGTTAGTAGAACAGAATAAATATAAACCTACAAATTTTAAATTTAACCATGAAATCATATATATTCATTTTAGGCAGAGATCCAGAGCTTTCTAGAAAAGAACTTTTTGCTTATTTAAAAACTCAGAAATTAAATTATTCCGTTCAAGATTCTTCTGATATTTCATTAATATTACAACTCCCTTCTATAAACGCAAATAATCTTATCAAAGATTTAGCAGGAATACAAAAGATTGGTATTGAGATAGATTCTTTTGATAATCTCTATGAAGGCACAAAAAACAAAGTTCGCTTTGCAATCTCTAATTATACAAACGATAAATCCATGGTTGATGAATTAAAAAATTATTTTAAAAAAGAAGGTATCAAAGCAACAATAAAAAAATCTCATCATGAAGATCAAGAATATTTAACTCCATCAGAAGCATCTTCAGTTGTAGAAGTAATACAATATAAAAATAAACTTTTCAAATCCTTAGCAATATTTAATCCTAAAGAATACAAAATTAGAGATTTACAACGTCCAGTACAAAGACCATTACATACTATTTCGATTAGATTAGCAAAATTCTTAATCAACCTTTCAGAAGTAAAAAAGAACGAGACTTTGCTTGATCCTTTTTGCGGAATTGGAACAATTCTTCAAGAATCCCTTTTAATGAATATAAATGTTATTGGACTAGACAAAGAAAAATTTTGTATTGAAGCATCCAAAAAAAATATTGTTTGGTTAAAATCAAGGTATAATATTCAAAATTCTTATAATTTAATCCAATCAGATTCTAGAAATTCTGATAAAAAAATTTCATCAGTTGATGTTGTAGTAACTGAACCATATATGGGCCCATTTATGAAAAGTTTCCCTACAGAAATAGAAGTCAAAAAAATTCTTAGTGAATTAGTACCTCTTTATCGAGAACTATTAATCTCTTTACAAAAAATAACTAAAAAGAATATTGTTGTTATAACACCTTTATTTAGAGCAAAGTCAAAAAGGCATTTTAAATTGAATATAGCACCATTTATTAATAACCATTTTCAAGCAGATTCACCTATTTTATATACGACTCCAACATCTAAAATGCATAGGGAAATCTGGATTATTCGAAGAAAATAATCACACTAAATCAGGTCTTGTATACCCTTTTTCTCTTAATTTTATATATAAAGGTTTAATGAAGTTTGCTAAATTTTCATAATCTTCAAAATTACCCATCAATCTAAGTCTTTCTTGTAATTTTTTAAGTTTTTCTAAATCTAAGCCAATTTCACTAATTGTTAAATCAATATCTGCAAGAAAATCTTTTGTTGAGATCATTGCTCTTTTATCACTTCTTCTTGATTTTTCTTCTTTTGGAGCAATTTTATCAAATAAATCATTATATATGCATTCATCTCTTAAATCAGGCAATAGCCAAAAGAAATTATTAAAATAATGATACCATCCTTCAGGTTTATATTTACTAAAATCTCCTCTTTGATGTTTAAAATCATCAATTTCTTTTTCAACTATTTCTTCCATACTAGTCATAACTTTTTTTTCTAAGTAAATCTATATAAAACTACCTATAACCAAGAAAATAGAACTTAGAAACATTTATAAACCCCAATTTAATTCATTCAAACCATGGGAAGAATTAAGACCACAGTTATAAAAAGAACCGGAAAAAAATTAGTATCTCAACATAGGGCAAGTTTTAGAAGAGACTTTGAAGAGAACAAACAGATTTTACCTAAATACATTGAAATTCCTTCTAAAAAAATGAGAAATGTTTTGGCTGGTTACATTACTCGTTTGATGAAGATTGAAGAATAATCCTTGAGGAGATTAAAATGGGTGATAACAACAATATTATTCTAGTTGGTGAGAAACCATTTATGAATTATGTAAATGGTGTTGTCTTGCAGTTTACTTCTTTAGATGCTTCAGAAGTTATAGTCAAAGCTCGTGGAAAATTCATTGCAAAGGCTGTTGATATTACTGAAGTTGCAAGAAAAAGATTTTTAGAAAATAAAATTTCTGTAGATAGGGTTTTAATTAATAGTGAAGATTTCAAGAATAAAGAAGGAAAGCAAATTCGTGTTTCTACTATTGAAATTTTTATCAAAAAAGAATAAGTATTATAAATTAATTCTTCTTAATTAAATAAATGTTTCAAGAGGTGTTAAGTTTTGTTCCACAGAGTTTACTATTTAATCTCGGAGTTATATTAATTGTTGCTACATTTTTTGCATACATTGCAAGATTATTCAAACAACCATTAATTCCTGCATATATTATTGCTGGTTTGGTAATTGGTCCAATAGGATTAAAATTAATTCAAGATATACATTTAATTCAAAGCATTTCTGAGATTGGAATTATTTTCTTGCTTTTCATTGTTGGATTAGAGATGGATTTAAAGAAATTAAAATCCCTCGGTGGCGTTGTTGTTATAACTAGTGTTTTACAAGTTTTTTTAACATTTGTAGCTGGTTATTTTGTTGCACTTTTATTAGGTTTTGATACAATGAATTCAATTTATGCTGGTTTAATTATTGCATTTTCAAGTACTATGATTGTTTTGAAATTAATTATTGATAAAGATGAACTAAGTACTATTCACGGTAGAATCTTGTTAGGGATATTATTTATTCAAGATATTTTGGTTATTTTAGCATTAACATTGATTATTGGTTCAGAATCTCTTTCATTTACATCCATTTTATTTAGTTTATTGAAATTTTTTATTTTATTAATTATTGCTTTTATTTCAAATAGATATTTGATTAATCCAACTTTTAAATTTGCAGCAAAATCCTCAGAATTATTATTTCTCCTATCATTAGCATTTTGTTTTTTATTCGCACTTTTGGCTTATGCCCTAGATTTTTCAATTGCAATTGGAGCATTCTTTGGAGGTATTACTCTAGCAAACTTACCTTATAATCTAAACATAATATCCAAGGTTAGCTCATTAAAAGATTTCTTTGCAATAATCTTTTTTGTTTCATTGGGTTTACAAATAGCCTCAACAAATATTTCTTCAATAATAACACTTTTTTTTATTTTATTAGCTCTAATTATATTATTAAAACCTTTAATAGTTCTGATTTTATTAAGCATTTTTGGTTATGATAAACGTAACTCTTTCGTTACGGCTGTTTCATTAGCACAAATAAGTGAATTTAGTTTAATTTTAGTTTTATCAGTTGATAATATTTCTCCAGAATTATTTTCAGTAACAATCTTATTAGGTGTTATTAGTATTGCTTTAACTTCATATATTGTTGAATATGAACTAACAACCTATAATTATATTCATAGATTCCTAAGTCTTTTTGAAAAGCTTTCTACAAAAAAGAAGTTTTTTGGATATGAGCATAAAGATCATCCTGAATTAATATTATTCGGTGCGGATCGTGTAGGTGGTTCATTTTTAAGAACATTTAAACATTTAAAAACAAAATTATTCGTAGTAGATTATAATCCTGAAATAATTGATTTACTAAAATATAAAAAAATCCCTTGTTTATATGGAGATATTAGTAATATAGAATTATTAAAAAGAGTTGATTTTACTTCTGCAAAATTTATTGTTTCAACAATTCCAAACATTGAGGATAATAAAAATTTGATTTTTTTTATAAAAGAATTAAATACAAAACTTCATATAATCCTAACAGCAAAAACCTCTCAAGAGGCTATTAAATTATATAATCTTGGTGCAGATTATGTTCTAGTTCCATATGTAAAATCCGGGGAAATTTTATCAAATTTATTAGGTAAATATTATAATGATAATAAAGGCTTACAAAAAATTAAACAAGATCATTTAAAGTTATTAATACAAAAAAATAAATGATAATTACAATTCAATAAAATAGTTAAAAAAATAATTATTGAAAAGTATCCCAGGCATAATCCTTATACTTCAGATGGATATTACCTCTATAGAGAATTAATTTAATATGAAATGGCACCAGGGGATTTGAACTCCAAAATAGATTATGAATCATAAACTTTAGATCTTTTATCAATTTTAACAATCCCTATAATTTTATTATTATAATCAATTTCATAAAGAATCCTATAGTCTCCTACACGGACACGAAAAAGTTTTTCTGCATATCCTTGAATAACTTTTGTATCATGTAAAAAGGGTTCTTTTTGAAGCTCTTCGACTTTAAGAAAAATCCTTTTAGCTAAACTTTTTTCAGTAGATTTTAAAAATTTTACTGCTTATGAAGAATAGCTAATCTGAAACATTAGAATTCCAACTCTTTTTTTAATTGTGAATGAGAGACAAGTTTTCCTTTTTTCTTTTCATCTCTATAATAAATAATATCCTGATAATCTTCTTCAGTAAGGATATTATCTATATCAACCATATGTTCTCTAACAGTCTTTAGCTCTTTTTCAATATTTTCAAGCTTTTCTAAAATAACTTCTTCTGTTTTCATAGATAAAACAAAGAATAAAAACTATATAAACCTAATGTATAATTTTTAAGACTTAATAATGGCACCAGGGGGGTTTGAATATTAATCATCAATAATTTCTAACAATTCTTTAGTGGAATAAACCTTAATTTTATTTTGTAATTTAAGATTTTCATCATTTGACCAAAGTGGGATTTGTAAATAAATTGCTAATGCCATAAAAGGACTATCTTCTGGATGAGTAACCAGTTTAAGAGCTTCTGTCTTATATAGTGGAGGACACAATTAATTGAACAAGAAATTAGCGTATGTTCATTTGAAATTTCTCAGGATTAAATATTTATTTAAGCAGGAACTGTTCAATTATTTAAGTCCTTGACTATAACTTTAATATTCTTGTATTGGAATAATAATTATTTGCGATAATAAAATCTTAATCAATAGTTCAAAATCATTGTTTTCGATTCCTGACTTTTTTAGAATTTCAAGTTTATGATTAGCTGTTTCAGAAATAATATACTCTGGAGCATATAACTTCATTTGAGAAGAACAAATAAGTTCTCTAGTTTTTCCATCTCTAATTAAAGCAGAAATAAGACAATTTGTGTCTACAACAAGTTTCATCTACCAACCTTCATTTTGGTATCTTTGTAACATAGATTTTTTTATTTTATCTCCTATTTCTTTAGCATCTTTTTCAGTAAGTTTCGATTTTGCAGCAATTGCATTTAAAATTTTTAATTGTTCTATTTTTACTTTAATAGCTTCACGAGCAACTTCTGACCAATTAATAAATTTAGATTTATCCATTTCTTTCTTTAATTCTTCTGGTACTGCAAGTGTTATAGTTGTCATAGTCTAAACCTCCATATTTATTTAATTATGTGTAAGCAGTGTAAATATATAAAACTTTCTAATAGCTTCAAAAATATAATTAAACCCTAACAGCAATCTTTTTATTTTTATTATTTAATTCTAATAGAATCATTTTATCATATAACTGAATTAATTCTCTTGCAAATTCATTATTTTCATTAATCTTATACAAGGTTGCTCTTCCAATTTTTCTAGTTTTTTTAATAATTTCTAGAGCAACTAATTCTGGAATAAGAAAATTCAAAGTTCCCCAACTTACTCCTGCATTAAGTAAGTCTGTCAAAGTATAGTCCATTTCTCTTCCTTCTATAAATAACTGTAAAACTTTCATTCTAGGACTATCTCCAACATAATCCAAAAATATTGATTTTTCCATGCTTTTTTATAATTTCTACTAATATTTAAAACTTTCGTTAATATACATTGATATATAAAAAGGAAAGTTTATATTCTAATGAGTTTTTGATTTATTTTATGAATTCTATTAAGAAATTAATCCTCCAAAAGTTAATTCGAGCAAACATTTGGGGTGGAAAACATATTCCAATAGACTTTGTTTTAAATGGAATTCCAGAACATTTTAGAAGAACACATCAAGGAAAAAAAGAAATATCTAAGGTATTAAAAGAATTAATTAATAATGAATTGATAATAATTTTAATTAAAAGAACAGGTAAAGATTCATCTGAGCATATTTCTCTTAATCCCAGAAAAGTTTCAGAGATAAAATCTTTTCTTGAAAATAATTAAAAAGTGGCACCAGGGGGATTTGAACCCCCAACAACTAGCTCATGAGACTAGTGTTCTACCAGGTTGAACTACAGTGCCTTAACAAACCTTAGGTAGAATCTACCTAAAAAGATTTTATCGTCAATAAAGGATTAATTCCCTTTTCTCCAGTAGCTCAATAATTTTTGGGTTTTATAAAAGTTTTTACCTCTTCCAAACGCTAACCTTAGGTAGAATCTGAACTATTTTTCAGGATATATAAATTATGAAAATCCACTAAGTTTTTAGCTCAGCGGGACTTGGTGTCCTTTGTAGGAGGTAACAGTAGAAAGATTTATATATAATGATTTTATTTAAAAAACTATGACACAAGCATTATTTTCAAGATTTATAAATCAAATAGTATTATATCCTGGATTAGAAGCATCATTAGGTGCTGCTCAAGCGATTATGTATGGATTTCAAGAAATAACTAAAAATAATGGATCTCGTGTTTGTGTTGTAGGAAATTATTGTTTTAAACGTTACCCTTTTAGATCTGAGGAATGTGCATCAGATGATCTAGTAAGCAGAGTTAAAAAAATAAATGATGATGAGAAATTTGGTGAACGATGGAACTATCCACAATTATTAATTGATATAAACCTAAAAATGATTGATTTAATAACAAATGAAGAAAGGGATTTTTCAGATGAAGAATATAATCTATTATTCTGTTTAATGAGCGGCGCTGAATTTGTAAGACTTGATAATGAATAATAAAGAAAAGTAATTCTATTTTAAGAACTAATGAAATTATAACTATAGGTTATGTAGGTATAGTTTTAGATTTATTTTTTAATCATTAATTCCATTATGCAAAGAAAAAGAATATAAACTTAATCACTTCAAAGATATTAATGCAAAAAAAAGTAATATTTCTTCTCTTACTATGTTTCACGCTTTCATCTTGTACATCCTTCTCAGAAAAAGCTAATCAAATAATAGATGATGAACTTGCTAACAATGCAAGAGAGAATAATATTGAGATAGAAAATAATTCTGAAATAGATAATACTACTGAACTAGGAAATAATACAGAATTAAATTTATTTATTTCAGGAATACAACTTAGAATCAAAAAAAAGTTGGAAATATCTAATCAAATAACAGATTATCTTGGAACAGCAAATGAAGGAATTGAAGAAAATAATACTGAAAAAACTGAAGAAGGAATTCAAGCTCTGGCAGAAACTGCATCATATTCACCTTCAGGTGTTTCAGATTATACTTTAATGACAGATATAATTTATACGACAGAGAGTACAATGGATTATTCAAATATTCAAGATACAGCTGTGACTAAAATAAAAGAAATATTAAACAATCCTGATTCAAGCATTGGTGAACTTCTAAATGCTGCAGAAATTAGTCAACAATTAGGAATCCAAGAGACAGAAGTCTATGAACTAGCCATGATAAAAATAAAATTAAAATTAGAGAGTATATTGAACGAAGAAGGTTTAAGTCAATTTGAACTTCTTCAAATAGCAACTATCTGCCAAAGTTTAGGTTTTGAGGATTTAGGGAATTTAGCTATTGAAAAAGCAACCTCTGCACCAACATACGGAAGCACAATTGAATCAATAACAGAATACAAATCTGAGAAACAAGAAAAGAAAATAACAATAACTGCAACTGGTGATTTAAAACAAAACTCTATTTTAGGTTATAGTGGTGAAGATTCAAAGAATTATTTCTTTAATTATGGGAGTGTCAAATATAGTTATTATGATAAATGGGAAAATGAATGTGCTATAACAGCAGTAATGGGTGCAGGAACATTACCACTAAGAACAGCCCTTGATGGCCAGTTTGATATTTATGGTGATAATTATGAAGGTTATATTGTTTCAAAATCTATATCTGTGGCTGTAGAAATCTCCCCAAAAATTCCTTTTTCTGAAGGTTGTGAGGATAGTATTGCTGAAATTGAAACAAGAACTCAACAAGAAATGATCCAAATTTTTATCAAAGGAACAACACAAGAAGGATCAAATAGAATTTCCGATTCATCAACAGAAGTTTTTACAGAATATGAAAATACAGAAGATGAAAAAGAAGTAGGAACAACCAAAAATACATGGAATATAAGAATACCATCAATATAGAAAGTAACTAAGCTTTTAAATAGAATTTATTTTCACAAAAATTATAAACTAAAATTTTCTATTACTTTTATGCCGAAAGAGACAGTTGAAAGACCTTGGGGAAAATTTGAACAATTTACTCTTAATGAAAGAACAACAGTAAAACTATTATACGTTGAACCGAATCAAGCTTTAAGTTTACAATACCATAATCAAAGAACTGAATTTTGGAAAGTAGTTGAAGGTTCTGGTCAAGTAGTTATTGGTGATGGAATTTTTGAAGCAAAAGTTGGTGATGAATTTAATATTCCATTAAAAACCCATCATAGAATAATAACTTCTTCAGAAAGATTAACAATCCTAGAAATTTCTTATGGCCATTTTAATGAAAAAGATAATATCCTATTAGAAGATAAATATGGCCGCGAAGCAACAAATAATTAAATTAATTTTTTAATCTCTTCTTTGATTTCATCCATATCTTCAAACTTCATTGTTCTCCATTGCCCTAAATGTAATCCATCATCTTTATGACGTGGAACAATATGAATATGCACATGATCAATAACTTGCCCTGCATTCTCACCATTATTCTGTAATATGTTTATACTATCTCCATATTTCATTAATCCCTTTGCAACATTTTGCATACCTTTCATCAAAGAAAACAATACTTTTTCATCCATATCTGTTATTAATGCATAATGCTTTTTTGGAATAATAATCGTATGCCCTTTACACATTGGATTGATATCTAAAAAAGCTAAACATCCAGAGTCCTCATAAACTTTGTAACAAGAAATTTCACCCTTAATAATTTTACAAAATATACATTCACTCATTTTTTGAACCTCGAAATACCTCTTTTTTATTACTTTCTAAATCTTTAATTATTTGTTGCTTTGCAATTTCTAATAAACCTACACATTCTTGAGGAGAAATATTTTTGGTTTCTACTTTAGTAGCTATATTTCCATTTTTAATGGCAAATTTAACTTCAAAACTTTTTTCTTGTTCCATAAATCAATTAAATCACAGCTTACTTTAATAATTTTCCAAAATCTATTTAAATTCCTAGTATAATCAAGATTAAATGAAAAAATTTATCCTTTTAATTTTAATCTTAATTCCTTTGGTATCTGCTAACTTCGAATTAATGCATTCTCCTTCCATGTCTGAATTTGAAGGATTAGATCAAAGTTCCCTTTTTGATGAAGAACTTATTTTGCTTTTTAAAGAACAATTAGTAAATAATTTACCAGAACTAAAAGAAGATTTTAATTATAATTCTGATATTCCTTCTCCTTTAGATTACTTCTTAAATGAAAAAAATATTAATCTTATTCTTGAGGATGATTATAATTTCATATTAATTTTGAAAGATGGCAAAATTGATACTTTGCAAGAAGGAGATTTCTCTGACCCTGACTTTAAAGTTTATATTAAGGATCAAGTACTCCTAGATAATCTCCAAGGTACTTTTAATGCTAAAGAAAGTCTAAATAATGGTGATTTAACTCTTGAAGGCATAGGGTTTTTTAATAAACTCAAATTAGCCCCTATAAAGGTTGCGTTAAAATTTCTATAAAAACCTTTAAATAATCCTCCAATATTTTTATACGTATGGAAGTAAATAAACTTACTCAAGAAAGATTAGATAAGTTAGAAAAACTAAAACATCTTGGTATAAATCCTTATCCCTATTCATATAAAAATACAGTTTTTTCCCAAGCTATATTAAAAAAATATACTTATTTAACAGAGGGTGAAAGTACTAAAGATGTTTACTCAATAATGGGTAGAATAATGACATTAAGAGATATGGGCAAAGCAGCTTTTTCTCATTTGCAAGATCAAGAAGGAAAAATTCAGGTTTATTTTAGAGAAGAAGATTTAAAAAATTATGAAGTTTTTAGACTTTTAGATATTGGAGATATTCTTGGGGTTAAAGGGCATATATTCAAAACAAAAAAAGGAGAGATTACTATCTATGCAGAAGAATTTACTCTTCTTTCAAAATCTCTTCATCCATTACCTGAAAAATTTCATGGTTTACAAGATTCCGAGATAAGGTATAGACAAAGATATGTTGATTTAATTGCTAATCAAGAAGTAAAAAATATTTTTTTAGCAAGGAGTAAAATTATTTCTACAATGCGTGAATTTTTGGATAAGAAAGGATTTACTGAAGTAGAAATTCCAACTCTACAAAACATTTACGGTGGTGCAAATGCCAAACCATTTAAGACTCATATTAATGCATGGAATTTAGATTTATATCTTTCAATTTCTCCAGAGTTATATCTGAAAAAATTAATCGTTGGAGGTTATGAGAAAGTTTATACAATCGCAAAAAATTTTAGAAATGAAGGTGTTGATAAAACTCATAATCCTGAGTTTACTTCAATGGAATGTTATTGGTCTGGTGCTGATTATAATGATATGATGTCTTTAACGGAAGATATTTATGAATATATTGCAATGAAAGTTTTAGGTACAACTGATTTAGAATATCAAGGTACAAAGATTTCATTGAAAAAACCTTGGAAAAGAATGACTATGTATGAGGCTCTTATACATTATGCAAAGATTGATGTAGAAAAACTTTCGGATAATGAAATCTATGATCTTCTAGACCAAAATAATATTGAATATAAATTGGATTTAACTTCTCGAGGTTTAGCAATTGCTTTATTATTTGAAGAACTTTGTGAAAAGAATTTAATTCAGCCAGTTTTTATAACTGATCATCCTAAAGAAACTTCTCCTTTATGTAAATTAAAAAGAGGCAATCATGATTTAATAGAAAGATTTGAACCTTACATTAATACTTGGGAGATTGGTAATGCTTATTCTGAATTAACGGATCCTATTCTTCAAAGAAAATTATTGGAAGAACAAGCAGAACGTGGCCGTGGTGGTGATGAAGAAGCCCAACAAATGGATGAAGATTTCTTGAGATCAATTGAGTATGGTTTACCTCCAACTGGTGGTTTAGGTTTAGGTGTTGATAGGATGGTTATGATATTAACTAATGCAATTTCTATTAGAGAAGTAATTTTCTTTCCAACTATGAAGCCAGAAACAAATTAAATTCTTTTAAAATTTTCAATTTCTTTCTTAATATTTATTTCTTCCCAACCTTTGTCAATTAATCTTTTTAAAATATCCTGTTCATTATCCCCTTTTGCAAGACTCTTATAGATATAATCTTCAAATTTCTCTTTTCTAAGTTTATTTACATTAGATAATAAATTATTTACTCGACTTTCAGAAAACCCTTTTTTCAATAATTCTTCTTTTAGATTTTTTTTATTTATATGATTATAAGCATAATATTTAATTTTATCATCAATGTTTTTTTCTAAATCTTCAATCTTCATCAATTTTTTTTTCTGAAATTTAAACAACAAAGCTAAACTCATCCTATACCCATAAAAAACAATTCCTCCTAATATTAAAACATAAACTAATGTTAATAATAATTTATTTTCCTCTAAAAGTCCTGCCGATTTAAGAATACTTCCAGCTAAATCTTCAATATCTTGAAATAAATTAGTTTGTTCTTCATCAATTTCAATGTGCTCTTCTTCAATAATAATTTCACTATAAATAATTTCTTCAACACAAAAATTATATTCACAAATATACCCATCAAAACAATCATAATCGGAATAACATTCTGCCTCAGTAATTACATCATTTTTTTGTATTAGCGATTTACCTTCATTATTACCAACAGCTGGTGGTGGTGTTACGACTACTGCTGCAGAGCCATTTCCACTTAGTGCAAATGTTCCAAATCTACTTGTATTAATTACTGCAAAAAAAGTATTTGTTAAAACATTTACTCCTTGATATTCCCAAGCAGAAGTTTTTGGGTTAAACCAATATAAACTAACATTTGTTGGATTAAATGATCTTGTATTATCTTCATCATACATAAATCCTACAGTAACATTTCCAGTTAAGTTAGCGACTAAATTATCATCTAAAAATACTGTCCAAAAACCAAGAATTGATGACTCTAAACCATTACTAAAATTTTCTGGATTTTTATCATAAAAATGTTCAATCATTCCAGCATTTGAGTAGTTCATGTTGTTCTTTGTTGTAATCTCTAAATATCCAATTTCTTCTCCAACAATAGAAAAGTTCATAACTTTTTTAACTGTACTCGTAAAATTGGTTATAGTATTATTTACAACAGCTTCTTCACTTTTATTAAATACATAAAAACTAAATGTTCTATTTACAAAATTATTATTGCTATCATTACAATTGAAATAATAAGTATAATTTCCAAAATTAGTTATATTCAATTGTTGTGAGTGTTCTGTTTCTTCGGTTCTGTTCATATTTCCCAAAACATCATTATAAGTGCTATATTGACAAGATACATCCTCACTAGAGCTAATATTAATTGTTGCTGTAACTTCATTATATTGTTTTACATAATCTTCAACAAATGTTATTTGAGGCATTTTAGAGTTAATATTCACTTTCCAAATTTGTGTTTCTTGTTCATTATTTTCATTATCAAAAGAATAATTCCATTTTTGGATTGCTTTTATTGTCCAATAATAATCCCCATCAGAAATGTTTGTAAAATTTACTAATATATCATTAGAATTACAACAAGAAGGAGATTCCCTTTTTACATTACTAATCCTTAATTCATCAATAACGCCATTTATTACAATATTATTTGAAGTTAATGCACTTGATCCCAAAAAAAATCCTTCTGTAGACATACTATTAATAGAACCAATTGTTGTTGTATTGACTTGTACTCCATCAAGTATCAAAGAAATATTCCCTTGGTTTTTCCAATAGACTGCAACATGATGCCATTCTCCATAACTCCATTCACTAATATTATAGGTTAAATAAACTGGATTATTTATTCCAACACTATATTTTATTTGTGTTCCAGTACGATTTAATGCAAGCACTTTGCTAGTATGTTCAAAAAAATAATTTGTATTACTATCATTTGAATTCCAATATGGTTTTACCCAAAATTCAATAGCCCCTTCATTTGGATCAAATATTGCGGTATATAATCTTAGATATTTTCCCGGTTGTGTCAATTCAAATCCATTTTTATATTTTCCATTAGTAATTGTATTTGACCAGTTACCATCCCAGCCATGATTCAATAAATCTTCTTTATAATCAAAATGTTCGACTAATAAGGTTTTTTGATCTGAATAATTTTGTAATGAATAGTTATTTATGGCATAATGTGAATCTACAATATTACTTAAGTTACTATAATTTGATAATACCCATTCATAATATACCGAATTATTTTCAAGATCTAATGCTTGTGACCAATTAAAAATATAAAATTCTTCTGTAATATTTGTATTATTTGTTGGGGCGATTAAGGATATATTCTCTGGTGGTGAATTAAAAACATAAACAGAATAATTTTGTAATCTTATCGAAATATTAGTTAACACTGGAGTTTTTGTATTATCTGTAGATGAAAATAAAGCTTTATATTGGATATAATCATTTACATCAAAATAACCTCCTTGTGGATTTAAACTATTCACTCTATTGATTATTTCATCTGTATTTAATGTTCTATTGTTAATTACAAAACTATCTATACTCCCATTAAAAGCATTAAAATTTTCAGAACTTCCTAAAATTAAATCCGAAGTTAATGATACTATAGAAGAATTAATTGTTCCAGAAGCTTTTAAAATCCCATTTATATATAATTTAGAATTATTCATGGAATCATGAGTAATAACAATATAACTCCATTGATTTATTTGTAAAGAAGAATTACTAATTAATGAATATTGAATTCCATCTTCACAAGTTGCATTATAAATTACATTTAAACTATCATTTAGATATAAAAAATATCGATTTTTTGAAAAAATAATCATATCATCTATTACATTGGGTTTAATAAATAATTCAATAGTATAATTAGGATTACTTAATCTTATATCTGAAAAATCATTAATCGTCAAACCCCCATTACCAAATAATCTTAAAGCTGTACCTATTTTTCCATTTGGAATAAAATCTGTATTTGCTAAATAATATTTTCCCCCTGTAGCTAAATCTTCAGTAATATTTCCTTTCCCTTCAGAGAATGGCAGAGCAAGTACAATATTTGAATTATTTGAATAAGCTGGATCTTCTGCTGAATAAGTACTATAAACTACAGAATTATTATTTGAAATTGTTCCAGTTTTAACTAAGAATGTAATATTCCCACTGGAAATAGGTTTCATTCCATAAAATATTTTTCCAGGATATTCATTATCTTGAATTCTTTTTATTGATGAGATATATTCACCTGTCAAACAATAAACATTTGTACTACAATTTGAAAGTATTAATCCTCCAGCAGAACTGCTATAGGTTATATTTGTTAAAGTTCCTTCAGAAAAAATTGCCTCAGTAACATCTAGGATTAATTTATTCTCTTTTGATAAAATTACAATCCCTCTATTAAAATGATTCTGAATTTCTGCTGCATTTAGACTTCCATTATATATTGCAATTTCATCAATTTGTCCTCTAAAATATTCTTGGTCATTCGCTGAATTTCTTCCAATTGCAATATTTCCTGTAAAATTTACAACATCTCCAGTTACATTTGTTGAATTTTGTAATAGCCCATTTAAATATATTGATGAATTTTTATTATCATAAGTCATTACAATTTGATTCCATTTGTTTAATTGAATATTATCCACTGAAATAATCTTTAATGAAGTCATAGTTTCTAAAATTTTCAGATATCCTTTAATTTTTCCATTTTCTAATTTTATGTAAACCTGCCCTCCATTGTCAATAATTACAGAATTTGCAAATTCAGTAGGAAAAATCCAAAGTTCATACGTAAAATTATTAGTTAAATTTAATCCAACAGGTATATTGACATCATAATAATTATTTAAACTAATATTTATAGAATAATAATTTCTTCCTCTTTTCCAATCTGCAGTCGTACTTGTTCCAGAATTATTATTGACTATATCTTTGAATGTAATTCCAGAACCTTCATCAAATGGCCAATATGCAACTAAGTTAGAACCATTTTGCGGAACAATTCCACATTCTAATTTATCATAAATTGTAAAATTTCTAAAATTAGTAGGATATCCACTAACAATTGATGAAGTATTGAGATTTGGTGCTAAACTTCCATTTATATACCATAAATATAACAAAGAACTAACATCACTACTTATTGATCCATTGTAACAATAAAATGTCGAATTAATATATTTTTGTTCGGGATCAACAATTGCATAATCAACTTGTAATGTTCCAGTGCTATTCCCTAAAGTCCAAAAATCATATGTAGTTGTTGTTTCTAATTCTCCATAATTAAATTCAGAAATAACATTTCCAGTTATATCTCCATTAATAAAATATCCTACTAATAAAATAAGACCAATTATTGAAAATATTATTACTTCTTTGAAATAAGGCTTATTTTGCTTAATTCCTTGCCTTAAAAGACCTTTAGTAACCTCCTTTTGAATATGCTCACCCATAATACGATTTATCCTCTATTTATTCAATTAAAATACTTTTCTTAAGTAGATTTATACCTTTAAAAGTAATAGCACAATCTTTAAATCTTTAAAACACCTATAATATATACATGAAAACTGGTCTAAAAGTATTGGATGCGATGTCGCAAAACCCTGTCACAATTTCACCAACAAAAACAATTTTTGAATGTTCAAGAATTATGCTCAAAAAAAATATTGGAAGTATTCTTATTGTTAATGGAAATAATCTTCAAGGAATTCTTACAGAAAAAGATTTAGTTAATTTTATTGCAAAAGGTTTAAATCCAAAAAAAGTTTTGGTTTCTAAAGTTATGACTAAAAAAATTGACACAATTGAACCTGAAGCCGATTTATTTGAAGCTCTTACAAAGATGAAAACTGAAAAGGTCAGACGTCTTCCTGTTGTTTACAAAAATAAACTTGCAGGGATGTTAACTTTAAATGATATTCTTAAAATACAGCCAGCATTATTTGAAATAATTCAAGAGCGTGCAAAGATTGAATCTTCAAAAATATCTCCTAAACCCATTGAAGGCGAGTGTGAACTTTGTGAGAATTATGGTAAAATCTATGAAGTTGATGGCCAATACATTTGTGAAGAATGTCGCACTGAACAAGAATAACCGAAAGCATTATTAATTTATTTTCATTATAATTAAAAATGGGATTTGAAAAACTGGATAAAATTAGTGGTATTAATGAAAAAGTTATCCACCATTCTTTTATTGATGTGTTCGGTTTAATGAAAGCTATTCCAGCTTGGTTTAAAGTATTTAAATATGATTTTTATGAAAAAGGTTTAGCAGAAAAAGATATTGGTACAGGTCATAAAGTTGAAAGTGATTGGATTGGTTCTAGAACTGTTGATAATTATTTAAAATTCAAAATAGAATTGTCCATTACAATTTTAGATTTGAGAAAGATTATTGCTGATGATGGCTCAGAAACATATTGGGGTCGTACTACTATAACCTTAAAATCTGAAGTTATCAAAGATTCTCAAGAAACTTATAAATCTAAGAGTAGAAAGAAAAGTTTGAAATTTTTTGTTGAACTTTATGAACGTTATTTTTTGAAAGATTATTTCATAAAGTATTCTAGCAAATCTGATTCCGAAGCATTAGATTTATTAGAAACTGTTAGAAAATATTTGAAATAGAAAGCTTTATAATTTATCTTCTCTATAGAACCATTTATGGGGACAAAAGATTTTGTAGGTATGCCTTTATCAGTTTCTAATACTTTAACTTACGATCAAAAAGAACTTTACAAATTTCTAAAAAAATTGTTTACTGATAGAGGTTATTCTTTAAAAGAAAAAGATTATACTGAAAAAATTCTCGCTGATGGAAAAAAGCTTTATCATTTTAATTGGTCTAATGGAAAATGGATTGATGAAATAACAAAATCAATAATTGATGTTGAATTTAAAGCTGAAGTAGAGAATGTAACTATTGAAACTCATGATGGCAAGAAAAAAACTGCTCAAATGGGTCCAGTTATAGTAACTTTCGTTTCTTATTTTGATCGTGATCCAACATCCGAATGGAATATGTTAAAGAAAGATCCTTACAAAACTTTATTTAGAGAAGTCTGGGATAAAATGCTCTCTCGAGGTAAATGGGAACGTAGAAAATCTGCTCTTGAAAATGATTTAGAAGTAATAATGTCTAATCTAAAAACTTATTTGAAAGTTCACAGGTACGATTAAAGATGAACAAATTTCTTAAAGCAATTGCTACACTTATTGGATTAATTATTGGTGCAGGTGTTTTAGGTCTTCCTTATGTTTTTATGCAAGGTGGTTATTTGACAGGTGTTGTCGTTCTTGTTTTGATCGGTTTTTTGGTTATTATGATGAACTTATATCTTGGTGAAATTACATTAAGAACTAAAGGTATTCATCAGCTTCCAGGTTATGTTGAAAAGTATTTGGGTAAGAAAGGCAAATTTTTTATGTGTATTTCATTAATGATTACTGTTTATGGAGCTTTAACTGGCTATCTTATTGGTGAAGGTCAAGCTTGGAGTGCTTTATTAGGAATCAAACCTTTTTTTCCAATGTTAATCTTTTTTATTTTAATGGCTATCATTATCTATAAAGGCTTAAAATTAATAGAAATTTTAGAATATTATTTGAATATAATAGTTGTTGGGATTTTAGTTATAATCTCAATTGTTGCACTTTTTTTTATAGAACCTTCAAACTATACTGGATTTCAAGCTTCAAATTTATTAATTCCTTATGGTGTTGCATTATTTGCATTAGCTGGTGCAGCTGCAATTCCAGATTTAAAAATTGAGTTAGGTAATGAGGTTAAAAAATTAAAGAAAGTAATTTTTATAGGTTCTTTAATTCCTTTAGTAATCTATCTATTATTCGCTACTGCTGTTGTTGGTGTTACTGGATTAGATACTTCACAAGTTGCGACTATTGCCCTCGGTGAATATCTCGGTTCTTATATGGTTTTTATGGGTAATTTATTTGCAGTATTTACTATGACTACAAGTTTCATGGTCCTTGGTTTAGCTTTAGTTTGGATGTATCATTTTGATTATAAAATGAAAAAAATATTTGCTTGGGGCTTAACTTTAGTTTTTCCTTTAGCAATTGCATTATCTGGTTTTGCAAGCTTTGTTCAAGTACTAGCAATTACAGGGACATTTGCTGGTGGTATAGAAGGAATTATGATTGTCTTAACACACCGTGCGGCTCAAAAGAAAACTGAAAGAAAACCTGAATATCAAATAAAAAATAGATTTTGGTTAACAACTTTAATGATTGGAGTATATTTATTCGGTATGATTTATACTTTGTATATTTTATTCTTTTAGTTAAGTTTATATTTTTATACCACTTTGAATATTAAATGGATAAAAAATTATTCTTAAAAAGAAAACAATTGGATATTATTGATAAACAAATTTTAAAATTAATCTCTAAACGTTTAAAATTAGTATTATTGATTATTAAACTAAAGAAAAAAAAGAATCTTTTGATAATTGACTCTAAAAGAGAAAGAGAAGTTTTCAATACTAGAATTAATTTTGGTAAAAAACAAAAATTAAATTCTTCATATGTAAAAAATTTGTTTAAACTAATTATTAAAGAGTCTCATAAACTCGCTAAAAAACTTAATTAAATATGGTGAGCCAGGAAGGACTCGAACCTTCGACATTCTCCGTGTAAAGGAGACATCATAGCCACTAGATCACTGGCTCATTTAAGACTTTGAATTTTTATTGTTTTAAAAGCCTTTCTATATTAAAAAAATTATCTTAAATCAATTTAAACAAATTTCAAGTAAAATATTTAATAAAATGGGTATAGGTTTTTTTTAATGATAAATAATTTTCTATTCAAAACATTTATAATCCCTACATAATACAAAAATGTATGAAAATACTCTTAATTTATCCTCCATTTTGTTCTCCTAGCTCTATGCCTCATTCTATTTCTTATATTAAATCATATCTTTCACAATCTTTTGATATAAAAATAAAATGCTTGGATTTAAATGCAAAATTTAACAAATCAAAATTCAAAGAAATCTATTCCCAAAAATATTCTTCAGAAGTATTAACAGAATTTGATAAAATTTCTCGTCCAGTATATGCTTATAATAATAAACTCGTAATCCAAAAAAAATATCCAGAATTATTTAAAGAAATGCTTATCTTGATAAAAAAAGAATCTCCTGATTTGGTTGCATTTAGTTTAGTTTATAATAGTCAATGTTTCTATACCCAAGCACTAATTGAAGAATTAAAAAGATTAAATATTCCAACTTTGATTGGTGGCCCAGCAGTAAATCATAATATCTATAATCTTTCAACATTTTTGGTTGATGAACATCAATTTGCGGACTATTTAGAAAAAAATTTTAATCTTACTCGTACAATCCTTAAAGAGGTTATTCCAGATTTTTCAGATTATAATCCTAATGATTATTTGACTAAAGAAATAGTTATTCCCTTAAGAACATCCCATTCATGTTACTATAAACAATGCTCTTTTTGTACTCATCACCAAAGTCAAAATTATCGTGAAGTTCCTTTAGAATTAATAAAAAAGACAATCATTAAGTTTGGTTACAAAAATGTTTCCTTCTTTGATGATATGATCTCTAAAAAAAGATTATTAGAATTAGCAGAAATTCTAAAACCTTTGAAAATTAAATGGTGGTGCCAACTTCGTCCTTCAAAAGAACTTTTGGGTTCATTCAAAATTCTTTATGACTCTGGCCTTAGATCTATTTCCTGGGGCGTCGAGTCAGGTAACCAAAGAATTTTAGATTTAATGTGTAAGGGAACTAATGTTGAAGATATTTCTAAAGTTTTAAAAGAATCTCATGAAGTTAAAATAAAAAACTTAGTTTTCATAATCATTGGTTTCCCAACAGAAACTAAAGAAGAATTAATGGACTCTATTCATTTTGTAGAAAAAAATTTTAATTATATTGACTTAATTTCAACAAGTCGTTTTGGTTTACAAAGAGGTAGTAAAGTTTTCATGTTTCCAGAAAAGTATGGTATAACAGAAATAACTGAAAAGCCAAGAACTATATTAGATGAACAAATTCTTTACAAAGTAAGTTCTGGTATGACTCAAGAAGAAGTTAAAAAATATCACCATCGTTATCTTCGTTCTTTTGTAAAAATCAATAAAATTCCTAAAGTCTACAATTATTTCAAGGAACAGACTATTTTTTTGTAATAGAAAGCTTTATTAATTATTATTATCCCCAAAAAGTAGTAAAATGGTCTCTTATAATGATTTTCAACTTCATGTATATCAAAATACAAATGCTGCTTCAACATTAATTGGTAGAGATAGTACAAATAAACTTGTTACAGTGAGATTAAGCATTCAAGATATCATACTTGCAGCAATTTTTGCTAGACAAAACATTTTATTAATTTCAGATTCTGGAAAAGGTAAAACTCAGTTAGTTAAAAATATACTTGATTGTTATTTTAATGGTTCTGGTGAAGAAGGTCATGGTAATTTTATCAAAGCTAGAAAAGATACATCTGTTACCGATATATTTGAATATACTGAAGCGGATGTAAGTGAAGGAAGATTTGATAGTCGAACTGCAAGAAGATTAGATAAAACTAAAGTTTCAAAATTAGTTAATATAGTTGATGAACTAAATCGTGCAACTCCAATTACACAATCAGATTGCCTAGATCTTGCAGAAGGTTCTGGTTCTATTAGAGGAAATACTTTTGAACTTGGAAGAGATGGTTATTCAGTTTTTATTGCAACAGTCAATTTAGATAAAAATGGTTCTCGTGATTTTTCTGGAACATTTCAAATGGATCGAGCTATGTTAGGCAGGTCTCACCTTACTCTTGATTTGGATCATCCATCGTTCTCACCAACTGAAGAAGATGAAGCAATATTAGATGAAAGGGGTTACGACACTCCTGGTATTAAATCCTCTCAATTAATGGATTTAACACCATTTATATTAGAACAATATAAAAAAATTAAAGAGGAATCAAAAAAACCTTCATTAGAAAGAAAAATTTTCCGTTATCTCATTGGAAGATCATTTGGGTTTTGTAATAAAGATTCTCTTAATGATAAACAAGGAATGTTTCCTGATGGTTGTGGGTCTTGTGATGATCAAAGATTTTGTCAAGAAGTAAGAGCTGTTTCAGAGAGAACACAGCAAACACTTATGGGTTTACCTTATGGATTGGGTATTGTTGCAGAACTCAAGCATGGTTCTCCAGTAGGTTTTCATTTAGGGGATTTATTATTAGAATCTTTTAGATTTACTGCATTTCATGGGAATTTAAATTCCAGATTAGTTAATGATAAATATCATGGAAGAAGTCAAGCAATGATGGATCATGTTGTTTCAGAATTAAGAATTATTTTGAATTCAATATACCCATTTATTAATCAGGATTATTTAGAACCTGAAATTGTAACATACAAACAAGAAGGCAAAGAAATAATTGCTCTTCCAACAATAGCTGATGCACTTAATCGGGCAAGAATTCCTTTTGAAAGAATAAGACTTGATGAGGTTTTATCTTCAAAAGGATTAGGAAATAGTTGGATTCAACAATTGAGAAAAAAATGATCATCTTACCTCCCCAAAGTATCTTGAGAACTGATACTGATAATTTGATTAGAAAATTAGTCCCTCGTCCTATAGAAACTCCTGTTGATGATGTTTCTTCAGCACCTGTTTCCTCTTGCGGCTATGAAGTTATCGAGGACAATTCTTATTCAGCTGCTCTTCAAACATTACGCGTTCAATATGCTTCCGCTCCTGATAGATATTCTCCTCATCCTACAATAACTGTTGGTGACCAAATCTTTCCTCGCCCTTTGACAATGCTTGAAAACTTGGAGATGTGTTTAGCTCACTCTGAATTATTAAATATATATTTTGATAGCTGTACTGGTATTGCTTATCTAGCAAATTCCAGAATGTCAAAATTAATTCCAGTCTGTTTAGATCTTTGTGCTTTGCCCAACGATTTTAAAGATTTTTTCTTGCCTACACCTTATGCTTCTTTGCAAGGAACTGAGTTAGATTTGAGTAAAAGTGTTTATGATCAATTGTTAGGTTTTGATACTGTTCTTAATCATTCTTTTTGGCTTGCAGTTTTCAATAACGATGTTCCTAAATTAACTAGATATCGAGATTTAGTTTTCAATACAAAGTTTTCAGATAAAGCTGCAGCTTCAAAAGCTATGGGTGTTTTTGTAAGAACAAATGTAACTCAAGATGAGTTGCGGGCGTTGTATGTCAATATTGTAGCTAGTGATTCCAATCTTATTGGTATTAACAGTCTCAGTATCAGTGCTCGTTTTCTCTTACTCACCCCCTCGTCGTCGCAAAAAAGTTTATAGACTCCAACAATTATTTTAAATTAACCAAATATTTATAATTTTTTGAGAATAAAAATAACTTGCTTGTCTATCAAAGATAAGCAGGGGGTTACATGCCTTTTGATCAGTGCTTTAATTCAGCCATAAAATTCAGTAACAACAGAAATGAAGTTGCAATGCATTAGAAGATTATAAGGCTATAGAGTTGCGGGCGTTGTATGTCAATAATATAACTAATGATTCCAATCTTAATGGTAATAACAATCTCAATAACAATGCTCGTTTTCTCTTAATAATCCTTCAAAAAAATGGAAGATTTATATTCAATACTCTGTTCTTATTCAAATTTGACATCCTCTCACACCCTAAAGGGTGGAGATTCCCTAGCAAGCTAGTTTTGGCGTGATGGTCTTCAAGATATTTTTTTGCATTTTCTAAAGTAATATGTCCAACACTAGCCATAAATTTTCCCTTACTCCATAAATGTCCTCTTGGATATCTAAATCTAAGTTTTGGAACAAGTTTGAATAATAAATAAGCACTAAATCCCTTGAATAAATTTAGAGCTTTACTTGGACTCATTGTCATTGGTATTGAAACAACCATATGAATATGATCAATATCAACTTCAATTTCCAAGATTTCAATTTTATTCCTTTTTGCAGCTTCATGTAGAGCAATCAAACAAAAAGTTTTAATATCTTCTCGTTTGAATATTTTATACCTATATTTCGTGCACCACTCAAAATGCCATGTACTCCATGCAACTGAGTGAGCATGAACGCTTTGTTGGTAGATGTTCATGTTGTTCTCCTTTGAGACGCATCACTCTACCAACTATAAACTAAATTTTTATTCTAAAAAAAGATTACTAAAATACGCGCCATTCATCCACTTCCTAAAGGAAGCCAGCTTGCACAAGATTCAAATATTATTAATGGTGCAAGTGGATTTCTGGCGAGATTATCTTAAAAATTTCTGTCTGATTCAACTCTTACAAGTTGAACATATCGTGAAAATTAATAGAAAAACTTCTCTTAACCGACCAAACGAAAACTCACGAAATGCTATCGCACTTCGCACAACAAAGGTTAAGAGGTTCGTTATCACTCACGCAAATTTTTCTTAGTGTTGGGCTTAAATTTTATAGAATTGGACAGGGTGAGCCATTGCTTCTTTTGTTTCCCATCTTCCAGTTCTCATATAATCGCCTGCTTTTTCAGAAACTTGTGTATTAATTTCATCTCTTCCAACGCAGTAAGCATTTGCTCTTTCTGGCGCTTCTGCTTGTGCATATCTTCTTACTCTTTCTGAAAAATCAGGGAATCCATTTTGAGTTACTCTCACGAAAACTGGTTCTCCTACTGGTTCAGCAGTTACTGGTTTTCCTTCTTGCCCAACCAGTTTTCCTTCACTTATTATTAATTCTGTTAATTCCATGATTTTAGATAGCAATGGCTCATTTATAAACTTTTCGGTTATTTACTACTCTCAAGTTAATAAGCCCAACCCTAATTCTTCAATATAGCACGATAATTTTTCCTATTTAATGGCGGAGTTTCCTCCTCCTCCCCCACCCAAAAATAATTTTTTACTCACGAGGGCTCTTTGTGAGCCAGCTCGTGTTTTTGCTAAAGCAAAAATCTCCCAACAGCAGATTAAGAGGTAATTTCTTTTTGCTTCGCAAATCTGCTTTGTGCAGAACAGAAATTAGCCCAAATTGTTTGCCTATTGATAGATTAAAGTTACTGCAAACAACTTCTCTTAATCGCGATGTTAGGCGTAATTGCAGGCACTCTTCCCACCCACCCTTTAATTGATGGCAAGAAAACAAAACATTTATTTATCCTAAAAAATTTAATCAATGAATATGGATATCCCAAAGTATAAAACTTGGCAGGAACAGGTAAAACACACGATTACTTCGGTAGAAGAATTATCAAAATACCTTCCTTTGAGCAAGAAAGAAAAAGAGGAATTGCTAAAAGTTACAAGGAAGTTTCCTTTGCGTGTTACTCCTTATTTTTTGAGTTTAATCAATCCCAAAAATAAAAAAGATCCTTTGAGATTGCAAGTTCTTCCAAATACAGGAGAACTGATTGAAGAAAAAGGAGAAGAATTAGTCGCATGGGATAAAGAGGCATGTTATGCAGTTAAAGGAATTGAGCATAAATATCCTGATAGAGTGGCTTTTTTGGTAACGAGAAATTGCGCTTCTTATTGCCGTCATTGCGTTCGTAAAGTCATGTGCGAAGATGTTAAAGGATTAAATTTAACGGAATTAACCTTTGAAGAACTTGATAAAGCTGTTGATTATATCAATTCGCACAAAATAATTTGGGATATTCTTCTTACTGGTGGCGATATGTTGATGATTTCAGATAAAAAATTAGAATACATTTTGAAGAAATTAAGAGAAGTTAAACATGTCAAAATTATTAGAATCGCCACAAGAACATTAGCTTATCTTCCTCAAAGAATTACTCCTGATTTGGTCAAGATGATTTCAAAATATCAATCAGAAGAATACCCCATTTATATTGGAACACAATTTAATCATCCAAACGAAATTACAGAAGAATCCAAAAAAGCCTGCAAATTATTGTCTGAGGCTGGTTTCATTTTATATAATCAATCAGTTCTTCTAAAAAATGTAAATGATAACGAGAAAATTTTGGAAGAACTTTTTAAGAAACTTCTTTGTATTAAAGTTCGCCCCTACTATTTATATCACTGCATGCCTGTTCTCGGAAC
>Ga0209541_10002375_pt1 | contig 35737 bp, 45 predicted proteins | sample RifCSPlowO2_01_FD_184027 | JGI IMG/M metagenome (GOLD analysis project Ga0209541, IMG submission 184027) | Groundwater microbial communities from Rifle, Colorado - Rifle CSP2_plank lowO2_0.1 (SPAdes) (version 2) | ecosystem: Environmental > Aquatic > Deep subsurface > Groundwater | place...
TTAATTTCTTGTAATGAGCAATTAAATAAGATTTATTTAAAATATTTATTAAATGGAAAAGATTATGAAAGAAAAATAATTTATTTTAAAAATAAAATAATTGATGAAACAACTCTTCCTGATTCTTCTTATTCAATTACTCCAAAATTTTTAACTAGTTTTCATTTTAGAAAATGGAAAATTGGTCATGTTAAACAAAAAAAAATAATTCAAAATAAAAATAATTTTTATAAAAAAGGATTGGATAACATAATCAGAAGTTTTACAAAAGAGATTTCTGAAGATGGAAAAAAACTTGTAATAACTATTAATGATTTATTTCCAGAAAATTATAAAAAAATTGATGAAATTCCAGAATTAAATTTTAAGAATAAAATTTTTAAAAATGTTTATAACCAATCAATGAAATCTTTATTAAAATTAATTTCTTATATCCCATATAAAAATGAATTTAAAAAAAATATTTTAGCTGGTTATCCTTTTTTTCCCAGTGTTTTTGGAAGAGATACAGATATTGCTAATTTTGCACTAGTTTATTATTATCCAGAACTTGTGAAAGATAATATTGAATTTAGATTAAATAATCTTGGAAATAGAGAACATGTTTATACTGCAGAGGAAAAAGGAAAAGCGTTACATGAATTTCCTTTTGATGAACTAACTAATGCTTTTTTATTAAAAAATTTTCCAAATTATATTGGATGTGATGAGAGCCCATTATTAATGATCAGTATTTTAAGGTATGATAGAATTACAAAAGATCATTCTTTGGTTAATAAAAATAAAACAAAGATGAAACAACTTTGGGATTATATCAAACAAAATGAAAAAGAAGGATTAATAGGATTCAAAGGAGATATAAAAGAAAATAATAATTATGTTTATTTTACATGGAATCATACTTGGAGGGATAACAACAAAACTATATGTAATCCTGATGGAAGTTTACCTAAACAACCATTATATGCTCTGTGGGATCAAACATGTTTGTTTGGAATGTATAAGGAATTCGAGATGAATGATAATCCTTCATTAAAAAAATTTATTAAAGTAGATATTAAAAAAAAAATAAAAGATTTAAAAAAAAAAATTGATGAACTTTACTGGATGGAAGATAAACAAGGATATGCTCTTGCTTTAGATAAAAATTTTGATAAAGTAGAGATTGTAAATTCTGATGTTGTTTTAGGATTATATTATAAATTATTTGATAATTATAAAGTAAGAAAGATGATTTATCATACCTTAGAAAATACTACTAGGTTGAGAGATAAATATGGATTGAGAACAGTATCTAAAGAGCATAAGATATATGATATACACGGCTATCATCTTGGTGCTGTTTGGCCATGGCAAAATGCATTTGCTATTTTAGGCTATTCTAATTATGGTTATTATAAAGAAGCTAGGAGCATGGTTTATTCAACTCTTCAAGCAATAACAAAACTCCAATCAGCTTATGAAGTTATTGAACCAGATCATATCAATCCTCATCCTAGAAAGAATTCATGTGAGATACAGGCCTGGACAGCTTCTGTAATACCACTAATCGTGAAAGAATTTGATTTAAAGAAATACTTTAGATAACCCCATAATAATCCTCCAAAACAATCTTATCAAGATTCTCAATATTCCTGCAGATATAAAGCCTGCCCTGGCCAATCTCAGCTATCTTCTGGGCTAGTTCCTCTCCTTTTTTTGTTAGATTAATTCCTATCAATGAAACAGTTATCCCGCTGAATCTTGCAAGAGAAACAGCCTTTAATGTTTCTGTTTCTGGCTGCGAGCCAATGGTTGGCAGTGCATCAGACAGTATGATCAGATGTTTTGTCGAGTCATCCTGCGGAAACATCTCAATAGATTTTTTAATCATTTCTGGAAAATTTGTCTGCTTACCTGCCTTAATTCTCGTTATGGTCTTTAACAATATTTTAAAATCAGAACAAGGCTGGATAAATTCCCTGACATCTGTTCCGAACACTATCAGGCCGCAGTTATCCTTTTCATTTATTGACATATAAGCAAGGGCAACTCCTGCTTTCTTGCATAATTCAATCTTCCTGCCTTTCATACTTCCAGAAGAATCTAATGCATAAATCAAATTTATCCTGCCTTTTGCCTTTCTCTGAAAAACTTTTAAATCATCTTTTGTTAGTTCTTTATGTTTTCTCCTGATGGCCAGTTTAATTGATTTTTTTATTGAAATGTCCCTGTAGCGGTCTTTTTTATATTGTTTGATATCCTGTTTATCCCCATATATTGAAGATTTTTTATGTATTTTTTCTCCCTCAATGCCTTTTGCCAGGTTATCAAGCTCTTCAAAATATAATGTAAGAGAAGCAAACTCAAATCCTTTGCTGCTAATTGAATTATCATCATTTAATATTTTATTTTCTTTTAATTCTTCTATTTTTTTAAAAATCCTTTCTCTTAATTCTTTTTGGAATTCAGGAATCCTGATATTCTTCTTGATGTAATCTGGATCATAGCCTGAAACAAGCTTAATTAATGATTCTCCATAAATTTGTTTTGCCATCTGATATTTATTAATTAAATCCTTGAACATTAAGTCTGGATTGAAAGAGCCTATTCCCTGATTTATAGAATCGCATATTAATTTCCCGTCATCAATTTTTTCCTTATCCTCTTTTATAAAAGAATTAATTAATTTTTTGTCATCGGAAATTTTTAGTTTTCCTGAAGATTCATCAGCAGGCTCTATTTTATTGATCTTTTTCCTTTCACTAGGGTAAATCACTCTTTAAGTTTTTTTGCGAATCAAGAAATCTCTTTAACTGCTCTTCGATAAACTCGCTTGGAGTCTGCAAATATTTTATGCTGGGCTTTAACCTTATCCTGTGGGACAGAACAGATATCATTACATCTTTGATGCTGTCAAAATCAACTTTTTTTTTTACATCTATCATGGCATTGCTCTGCGCCCTTTCATATAATCCAAGAGATGCCCTAACGCTTGGCTTTTTCTCAAGTTTTTCTGATTTCCTGAGCCAGTGGATAAAGCTAATTGTTAATGATAATAGATCATCTGGAAATTCTATCTGCTTTTTGCCTTTCATCAAAACAATCTCTTTTTCAGTTTTAATTGTTTCTGGATATGACATGTATATAATATCAAACCTGTCTAAAAAAACATCTGATAATTTCTCAGTTGAACTGTCTTCTGGATTCATTGTTCCTATGAAGATAAAATTAGCAGGAATATCAACTGTGTAGCTTCCTAAAGTAGCCCTGCCTTCTTCCAAAACCTGCAATAATGCATTCTGCAGTTTTTCAGGGCATCTGTTTACTTCATCAAAAAATAAAATCCCATTATCAGCTTTGAATATTTTTCCAGGAGAAAACGATTTTTTATTCAACGGCCCAAATTTCATTGCCTTTATCGGATCAATATCTCCAAGCAAGTCCTCTGCAGTTAAATCAGGAGAGCCTTGAATCCTTACAAAATTCTTTTTTAATGCCTTTGCTACGTTCTTAGCTAATGTTGTTTTTCCAATCCCCGGAGCGCCAACAATTAAAATATGCCTGTTCATCAATAAAGCTGATTTTAACTGCGCTTTTGCTGTTTCCTGGCCAAGAATATCTGTGAAAGGATCTTTTTCTAATAGTTTATTCATATGTTTAGAATGGGCTGTTTATTTATAAAAGTTTTTAAAACATATATTCCCTAATCCTACTCCATTTTTCCCTGATTCTTCTTCTGTTAAATATTAAAAGAACAATTAAAATAATCAATCCGGCTATTGTTATGTAAAGCAGATATTTGTCAAATATTTCAACTATTGGTTTTCCAAATTTTGCTGTTAAAAAAGCAACTATGAAAAATCTTGCCCCTCTTCCAATCAAAGAAGCTGTGATCAATCCTTTAATTTTGATTCTAAATACGCCTGCAGCTATTGTAAATACTTTGTATGGAATTGGAGTAAATGCAGCTATTAATATTGCCCAGTAATCATATTTTTTAAATAAAGCGTGAGTTTTTTGTATTTTCTCTTCTGAAAAAAACTTTTTTAATATCACTACCTCTCCTATATAACCTATTAAATAGCCGAACAACGTTCCTAACACGCTTCCTATTGTGCAGATTAATGTCAGCCATAGATAGCTTGAAGGATCTTGCAATGTTAAAACAATTAATAAAACATCAGGAGGAACAGGAAAAAAAGAAGACTCGATAAATGCCAGTATGAATAATCCTATTGTTCCCAATGGAGCAAATGTATGTGTAGTCCAGTCTACAAGTTCTGTTAGCATTTTTTTTTTTTTTTTTTTATAAAGATCTAAATTTCTTTCTAATATTCTCTATATTGTTTATATTTAAATTATTAATCAATAGTTTAATCTGAATTGAGAATTCTTCAGCTTTTTTAAACATATCTTCTGTAGATTCTTTTGTTAATTTTAGATTATCCTTTGATGTTATATAATATTGTTTATCTATTCTTTCTTTTTTTGCAAAAGAGATTATTTTAAATAAATCAGTTCTATCAAATATTTTTTTTAATAATAAAATAGAGCCAGAATGATTTTCACATTTTATACCTGTTTTAAAAAGTAAAGCAGTTAAAGAATCGTACATTGTATAATAAGACATTGAAATAGAGTTTTCATAGAGCTTATTTTGTAATAGCAATTTAGCAGATTTTAAACAATCATTTGCTTTTTCTAAGTAAGAATTACAAATTTCTACAGAAGATTCAACTAATTCTAATTTATTTTCCTCTTTAAGTTTATTCAAAAAATTTTGTATTTTCATAAAATTCTTCTATATCCTTCAAAATTACATGATTTTTAATAATTTCTTTTATTAGTAAAGATTCAATATTAAATTTTCCTATTTTAACCCTAATTTTTGAATTTATAGATTCTACCCTCTCTTTAAGTTTTTTACTTGTTGTTTCAATATAAATATCGATATCGCTGTCTTTCTTTGCTATGAATTTAGCATAGCTTCCAAAAAGAATAATTAAATTATTTGTTTGTTTTATAACATCTTCAATTATAACACTTAACTCTGGGTAATTTTTCAATAATTTAATGATTTTATACCTCTCTGCGTTAAACACATAGTTTTTTGCCTGCAAATTATTTTTTATGAAGAAAATCTTGTTTTTTCCTTGTTTTTTATAATCTAGGGTGTTTTCCTTTACCAGATTATTTAATTTTCTTAATACTGTTGTATGCGATTTTTTTAGAATTCTTGCTATATCTCTTAAATGGTGTTCGTCTTTTAATAAAATTAAAATAATTTCATAATCTAAATTGTACCAATTTTGAACCATATGGAACAAATATAAACCAATATATATAAATATTTCTATTGAGAATCAGTTTAATATTTTTATTTTCTTAACCCTTTCCCTGACATAATAATCTTTTATTAAGTCTTTCATCAGTTCATCTATTTTCCTGTATTTTCTTTTTATCTTGGCATAGATCCTGTCTTTTTTTATAAAGTTTTTTTTATGCTTTCTCTTGAATTGCTGGACATGTTTTTTTTCATGCAATGGCGGACCTGTTCTTTCTGTGTATAATGGAAGAAATTCTTTCTTTAAAACAAAATAGAATATTGCTTCTTTATCCCATTTCCATTCAGAATGAATCAAACTGAATTCATTCAATATGATATGTTTTTTTATATGGATAAATGCTTTTAATAGCTTGCTTCCTATAACATCTTTTTTTTCCTCTTTTGGAAATGCTTCTAAGAATACAACATTATATTTCCTGTATTTTTTTTTTATTTCATCAATTGTGAATTCTTTTTTTATAAAGAATTTTTTATTTGGACTTTTTAGAAATTTTTTAGCTGCCTCTTTAAATATATTTATTTTTTCCTCGCTTAAAGCAGCAGCAGCATTTCTCTCTGGCTGAATCGGATCAATTACTATTAATTGGCTGATTTTAGACCTGTTTAAATTCCTTAGAGCATTTCCCTTATGAGAGCTATAGAAATCAATAACAGTATATCTTTCCCATTTCTGAGATGCTTTTAGCAAATTAATAAATCCTTTGTAATAAATAACCAATATATCAAGAACATGGCCTGAAAACCCTTTGATATAGCTTTCTGCCCCATAAACATTTATTGCCTTGCAGAACTGCTTTGCCAGTCTTATTTCATCCAGATATTTTGGAAATTTTTTGACCCATGCAACATGCAGCGGAGACATATCAGTTACGTTAACTGCTTTCTCAGCTTTGGCAATATCCAAAACAGGAACAATCTCATAAATTAATTTATTCTTTATCTGGTAATAATCCCTGGAGCCATGAACTAATTCTGGCCTGAATTTCTTTAATATCATTCCTAATAATTTAGAGATGTTCTTCTTTAAATAAGAATAATCAAACCTAACAAAAATATCCACATCATAATCGTCTTTAAGGAAAGTTCCTTTTGCAATTGAGCCTCCTGCAACTGCAGCTGCCTTAATCTTTCTTAATTTAATCTCGTTATTTATTTTTTTTATGAATTCATCTATTTCCTTGATTATTCTTGTATCTGGTCTTATCTTATCTGATACTTTTTTTAATAATTCCATATTGGATATATTAACACAGCCATATATAAAATTTTGTAAAAACCAAAACTTTAATAAACAAATATAATAAAAAAGTTTAATTAAAGAGAGGTAATATGATTGCACTTCCTTATCTGGAGTATTTGACATATCTTGCAGTAATATTGCTGATAGGAGTAATCTTCTCAATCATTTCCAACAAATTAAAAATACCTAATCTATTATTCCTGATTTTGTTAGGGGTTGTTTTAAATCATATTTATTACAAGGGAGATAAATTAATTGAGTTTTCCCCTTTATTCCTGACATCTATAGCTGTTCTGGCGCTGGTTATGATTGTATTTGACTCAACCTCAAGATTTAAATTAAAGGAGTTTGATACATTGTCTATAAAAGCGCTAAAACTTACTGGTTTTTTCCTCTTCTTCAATATATTATTCTTAACATTGATAACGCTTCTTATAACAGATATGTCAGTTGATCTGCATTCTGTTTTTCTTGCTTTGATTTTCTCTACCATAATGTCTGGAACAGACCCTGGAAGCGTCCTTTCTTTATTTAAGGACAAGACAAATAGAGTTACAGAATTATTAAAGATAGAGGCAATAGTAAATACCCCTTTTAATGTTTTGCTTCCTTTTATTTTTTTTGATTTAATGGCATCTATTGATGTAGATGTATTATCCAAATTTTTAGAGCAGATAATTCCATTTCTAAAACAGATTGTAACTGGAATCGGAGCTGGAATTGTTATAGGAATTGTTATATTTAAAATTATGAGCAAGAAGTATTCAAAAACATTCTCTCCATTGGCTGTTTTTATCGCAGCATTATTATCATATATACTAGCAGAAAATTTAGGCGGGAACGGCGTTTTGGCTGTAACTACACTGGGATTGTTTTTCGGCAATGTTTATATAAAAGAAAAAACAGAATTAATAAAATTCTCTTCAGAATTAACAAATGCCTTGGAAATATTGGTTTTTGTTTTAGTCGGTTTTATTATAGATCTTCCTTTAAATTTTAATTTCTTTTTTATATCCCTGATACTGTTTGTATTTTATATAATTATAAGATTCTTTGCTATCACTATTTCATTCCCGAGAAAAGAGTATAACTTAAAAGAAAAAATCTTTATGAGTCTTAATGTCACAAAAGGAATTGCTGTTGCTGTTACAGCATTAATCTTAATAACATATAATATTGAAGGGTTTGTGCCAATAAGCCATTTGATACTGATATTCCTGCTTTATTCAGTTATACTAACTTCTGTAGTCGTCAGATTTTCCAAGTTTTTTATAAAAATAACAGCAGTTCAGCCTGAGAAAATACAATGATAAAAATAGGGCCTGCCGGAACCTCTGGAATGGGTTATACTGAAGGATTAAAATACTGTATTGAACTAGGATTAGATGCATTGGAAGTTGAATTTACTCATTCTATTCACATGAACAATAAGACTGCAGAAGAAGTTGGAAAATTAGCAGGAAGATTAAATATTGAATTAAGTGTTCACTGTCCTTATTACATTAATCTGGCTTCAAATGAAAAAAAAAAAATTGAGGCTTCAAAAAAAAAGAATTTTAGATTCATGCGAAAGAGGCCATTATCTAAATGCAAAATATATTGTTTTTCATGCTGCTTACTATGGAAAACATTCAAAAGAAGAAGGTTATGATCTTGTTAAAAAAGAAATAATGGAAATGCAGAATAAAATTAAAAATAATAATAATAATGTTATTCTTGCTCCTGAGACAACCGGCAAACCCTCACAGTTTGGAACAATGGACGAATTATTAAGATTAAGCAGAGAAACAGGATGCGGCTTTTGCGTTGACTTTTCCCATTTATTAGCCAGGGACAGAAAATTAGATTATGATGAGCTGTTTAATAAATTAAAGGATATTAAACATCTGCACTGCCACTTCTCTGGAATTGAATACGGAGAAAAAGGAGAAAAAAGGCATGTAATAACTCCTGTTGATAAAATAAGGGAATTGCTGAAATATGTTAAAAAATATAACAAAGATGTTACAATCATCAATGAAAGCCCTGATCCTTTTGGAGACTGCGTTAAGATGAAAAAAGTGTTAAATCAGTTATAATTAATAAGAAGAAAAAATTTATTATTTCGCTATCTTCCACATTTGATAAAAGAAGTTTCTGAATGAAGCTGCTGTATTTTCATTATATATCAAAATACAAGAGGTTGGTTCTTGGTAGTTTAGAATCAAAACCTTATCTTTTCCGAATATGTCTACAGTTACAGGAGTTATCCCTTCTAAAATCCTGTTTTCTGTAAGTTTAATTTTCTCGTAATTCTTCATGAATTCGCTTCTTTCTGAAAAGAGATTTTTTGCTTTAATTTTTTTTTTTACTCTTTCTTCACCAAATTTAAGCCAAAAATCATTAAATTTTTTATCTTTCTTGCTTGTTATACCCATACCTAGAATCTCATCCCTTTTTTTTAATGAACCAAATGCTTCTTCAACTGCAGTTTTTAAACCTTTAAAACCTAAATAAGTAACAGCTTTAATTTCTTTGATTCCTTCAGCCCTTAATTTTTCAAGCTGAGGAACTTCTTTTTTAATAATATTTTCATCATTAATTACATCTTCTTTTTTGGTATTTATCCATTTTAATATTTGCGAAGGGGGAGCAGCTGTAAATAATCTTATATTATTAATTATAGATTCGCTTACCAGTCCTTTTACTTTTAAGCTTTCCAGAATCTCATATATCTTACCAGAATTAAGTTCTGATTTAGTCAATATATTCCCTGTTTTTGAAGTTCCTAACCTTAACAAAGTAAGGTAAACTATACTCTCATTTCTAGTTAAACCGATCTTTTCAAGTGTCTTGGTATCCATTCCAAATAAATATATCCCTTAATATTTAAATTTTACTATTACTCTACACTTAGTGGGGGATTATATTTATATATTTATTTATTACTTATTAATAGTGATATTATAACTTTAAATAGGGGGAGAGGAGAGAGGGAAAAAAAAAAAAATGAAAGAGTTAGAGAATATAGACATGAAAGTGTATCCTACGCAAAGCTGTAGTTCTGATTGCCCTTTTTGTATGACTGATATCCGGTATAAATTTAAGGAAGTAGATACAGAATTGTTTTTATCAAATTTTGCAGAAGCTGTAGAAGAATATCATTCAAATGGTGGAAGAAAAATATTATTTACAGGAGGGGAACCAACAAATTGTCCAGATAAGCTTCTTGGAATGCTTAAAATAATCAAAGATTATATTATGGATCTAGTAGTTCTTTATACAAATGGAACAAAATTACTTAAAATCGAAAAAAAAGATGAATTAGAAAAAAAACTAATTGAGCATTTAGCAGATGTAGGATTGCATTCATTAAACATCTCAGTGCACCATTATGATGCTAATCGAAGGCAAGAATTATCTCGTGAGCCTATTTGTGATATTGAAGAAGTTGTAAGAGAAGCTACAAAAAATGGAATATCTGTCCGTTTAAATTGTACACTTTTGAAGGATTATATAGGAAATGCAGAAGAATTAATGAAATATCTAGATTTTGCAAATAGAATAGGTGTAAATGACATATATTTTAGAGATTTATTCCACTTAGAAAATAGAGAATTATCTATTAAATATGCTGATCTCAAAAAAGTAAATTACACTGATAGGCAAAGAATTGATTTCTATAGTCTTATTGAAATATTTAGTAAAAATGAAGAAGTAAAATCTATAGAAAGGCTTAGCAGGCATAAAGGACAAGGAGATACTCATATATTTGAATATAGAAAAATGAGAGTATCTTTTGGTACTTTAGAAATTGGAACTGAGGATCCTAATCATTACACCTACTTTGTCTTTATGCCAGATGGTAATGTTTATAAGAATATGAATGGTCCGGAATTTAAAGAAGATTAAAAAAAAACAAAAACCAAACAAAATCAGGCTTTCTGCATCTCACTAATCTTCTTATACTTTGGAAAATTATCTATCTCTGACTGAAAGCTCTCTATTACATCTGTCACATTTTTTAATTTAATGAAAACAAAAATTAAAAAAATAAAAGGAATTATATTTAAGTAAGGTATGTTAAAAGGCATTATTATTAAAGGAAAAAATATCGCAACTATGAACAGTGTAATTGTTATCAATAGGTTATTAAGGATGTATCTGCTTCTTTTTATGTTTCTGGAGTAGCTTATATCTGCTATTATTATAGTTAAAGTCTTATACATCAATCCTATCATCTTATATATTTTATATATCATGAACGACATCAATGCGATAAATGCAATATATAAAAAAATATAAAAAGGCAATACTGCAAATTTCTGCGAGAAAAATAATTTCTTAAATCCGATTATGATGAACAAGGAAACAATAATGTATGCAAGCACTTTAAAAAATGTTTTTTTGAACTTATTTGTGTTTGAGCTTTCAGTATCAATCTGTCCAAATAACAGCTGGATGTATCTTGAAAGGCTTTTGGGATGAGATGCCCATTTTTTATTATCAGCATTATCCAGTAAAGATGAGGCTTTGGTATAGTGATTAACAAGAAATGACATTAACAATGCAGTTATGAATATTATCGATGCAGTCAATGAAACAAGATCTATTCCAGGATTAAGTTTCATGGCAGACTGGGCAATCAATAATGAGAATTCACTTACAGTTATCATTGCTATGCTTGAGAACATTATCTGATCATTCTTAAAATTTGCAAATAAATAACTGATAATACCGACAGCAAAAAATCTGGATATTACTATTAATGCAATGAAAATCAGGATTAGTATCATATGTGTTTTAAAAAAAAATAAATCAACCATTGTTCCGACTGAAATAAAAAATAATGAAGTAAACATCAATGCATAAGGCCTTATAGCATTCTCAAAAAGCCTAGCCTCTGGAAGCGATGCTACAATGCTTCCTGCAAGAAAAGCTCCTATTGAAGGGGAAAGTCCAAGAAAATATGCCAAATAACTAAAGCCAACACAGCTTCCCAAAGCAATAAATGTTACTGCCTCATCACCGCTGTTCTTAATGAACCATGAAACAATAATCCTTGATAATTTATTTACAATAATATATGCTATGGCCAATACAGTGATTGATATTGCTATCTTCTCAAATACTGCTGCAATGTTAGAGGCATTATTTGCTCCTGATAAGAATGTTAATATCAAAACAGCAAAAATATCTTCTACAAGAAGCACTCCTATTAGCAGAGGCATTTCTCTTCTTCCATGATACAATCCTTTTGACTCAAGTATCTTAATAATGACAACTGTGCTTGAAAATGACAATAATATTCCGAAAATCAATGCTATGCTTTTACTGAAGTTAAGGAGCAGTGAAAACTCATATGTCATAAAGAAAATGATTCCTATCTTCAAAAATCCTATTAACAGCGCTTTAAAGCCTATCTTTATAAGCTTAGGAATTACAAATTCTAATCCTATAACAAAAAGGAGAAGTATTGCCCCAAATTCTGTCATCATCTCAATCATATTCTGATCCTGGACGAAGTTTAGCGCATTAGGGCCTATAATCGCTCCGATAAGCAATAATCCAATAACAGCTGGTTGCCTGAATCTTTCAGCAATCACACCTCCTATTACTGCAAAAAGAAAAAGTATTCCTAATGTTATGAGCTCTGATTCTATCATTCATTCACCTTTTTTTATTTATTTATTCTATTTAAATACAAAAATCCGGTATTTATACTTTACTTGGCATATTCTTTTAATTATATTCAAAAAGAAGACAGAGTATGTCAAAAAATAAAAAAAGAAACAAAGAAATTATAAAATAAGGCAACTGTCAATAAAACCACTTACCTTTGGCCTATATTGCTCTGTGTCATAAAACCTTTCAACATCAACCTTAAATGGACTATTTTTTGTGATTTCTAAAGGAACTAAAGTTGGTTTCCCATCTTTTATTGCAGTTAAAGTGCCTGTATGTCCTTTTGATATAGCATCAATTGAAAGATCTGCAAAAACAGTTGCATAAAGCTTATCTTTGGCATCTGGTTCTCCTGAGCGAAGCAAATAAGTTATTGGATTCTCAACTGTCTCAAATCCTGTTTTTTTAAATTCCCCTGCAATAATATAGCCTATTCCTCCAAGCTTTTTATGGCCATAACCATCTTGTTTCTCTCCTTTAAAAAGTTCTTCTCCAGCAATTTCCTTTGCTCCTTCAGCAACTAATAGTATTGCATATTTGCTTGGATTTTCTCTGTAATCTCGTATAGTCAGCTCTATAACGCGATCCATATCAAATGGCACTTCTGGTATAAGGACTCTATCAACCTTTGCAACTACTGCAGAATATAATGCAGTCAATCCAGAATGCCTTCCAAATTCCTCAAAAACTCCTATCCTCTCATGAGAGCCGCAAGAACTTCTAAGCCTGGTTATATTTGTGTTTGCTCTTGTAATTGCAGTAGCAAATCCAATACAATAATCAGTTCCACAAACATCTCCATCCATTGTTTTTGGGATTCCTATCACTTTTCTTCCCAAGGACATCAGATGCCTGGAATAGCTTAATGTATCATCTCCTCCAATTGTTACGAGAACATCAATATTCATTTTATCAAGATTTTTTATAACATCATCTGTAAAATCTCTTTTTCCTTCAAAAGAAAATCCCTTATATTCCTCAAAAACACGATCTGATTCTACTTTTAAAGGATTAACACGCGATGTGTGCAGTATTGTACCGCCAGTACGGTCAATTATTCTAACCTTATTAGGGGTGAGTTCCTCAAAATGATCTGAGTTTGGCTCTGATTTCGGATCCATATAAACAAGCCCGCCCCATCCTCTTTTTATTCCTATAACACGATAACCTTTTTCTGCCCTTAATGTCAGCTGCTGTATAACTGTATTTAATCCAGGCACATCTCCCCCTCCAGTCAGAACTCCAATTGTTTTTGGCATTATTTTCAACCCCAAATTTAAGCTGGAAAATGCATATTTGCTTAAATATATTTTGATATTAAAGATTATATTTTTAATGCTGCCTGCGCAGCAGCCAGTCTTGCAATAGGAACTCTAAATGGAGAGCAAGACACATAATCTAATCCTATCTTATGGCAGAACTCTATTGAAGATGGTTCTCCGCCATGCTCTCCGCATATACCTATCTTAAGATTAGGTTTGTTTTTTTTTCCTTTTTTGACTGCTATTTCTATTAATTGTCCAACTCCTTCCTGATCAAGGACTTGAAAAGGATCTTTTTCAAGGATATTCTTGTTTAAATAATCTTTTAAGAATTTTCCAGCATCATCTCTTGAAAAGCCAAATGTCATCTGGGTTAGATCATTTGTTCCAAAGCTGAAGAATTCTGCATATTCTGCTATTTTATCTGCTTCTAATGCTCCCCTGGGAACTTCAATCATTGTTCCTATCTTGTAATCCATGTTTACTTTTTCTCTTTTGATTATTTCTTCGCTTTTTTTTTCAATGATTTCTTTTAATAGTTTTAATTCATTTGGATGGCTTACTAGCGGAATCATTATCTCTGGGACAATGTTCATTCCCTCTTTTATTAATGAAGCTGCTGCGCTGATAATAGCTTCTGTCTGCATCTCAGCAATCTCTGGAAAAGTAATTGCTAATCTACAGCCTCTGTGGCCGAGCATTGGATTGAATTCATGAAGCTCTTTTATCTTGTCTTTTAATTTTTCTACAGAGACATCCAGCTCTTTTGCTAATTCCTGGATATCTTTTTCATCTTCTGGAAGGAATTCATGCAGTGGAGGGTCTAACAGCCTTATTGTTACTCCATATCCTTCCATAACCTTAAATAATCCAATAAAATCTTCTTTCTGCATCGGAAGAATTTTTGCAATTTTTTTTTTTCTTGTCTCCAAATCATGGGATAAGATCATTTCCCTGATTGCCTTGATTCTTTTTTCTTCAAAAAACATATGCTCTGTCCTGCATAATCCTATTCCTTCTGCTCCAAAATCCCTTGCCTGCTTTGCATCTTTGGGCGTGTCTGCATTTGCCCTTATCCTTAATCTTCTTACAGAATCAGCCCATTTCATCAATTCTGCAAAATCTCCTGACAGTTTTGGCTCGATAACCCTTAATTTTCCTAAAAACACCTCTCCTGTGCCGCCGTCTAATGTTATAATATCTCCTTCTTTGATTTCAATGCCTTCTTTTGTTATAATTTTTTTTTTTTTTTCATTGACATTGATATCGCTTCCCACAATACAGCATTTTCCCATTCCTCTTGCTACAACAGCAGCATGGCTTGTCATGCCTCCTCTTGCTGTTAATATTCCCTGGGCTGCATTCATCCCTTCAATATCTTCTGGAGATGTTTCTGTCCTTACCAATATGACTTTTTTTCCCTGCTCTGCATCATCATGAGCTTTTTCAGCTGTGAAAACAACTTCTCCTAGAGCTGCTCCTGGACTTGCTGGAAGGCCTTTTGCAATTAATTTATGCTCTTGTTTTGATATATCATCTAATGTTTTATGCAATAAATGTTCTAACTGATTTGGAGAAATCCTTAACAAAGCAGTATTTTTATCAATTAAATTTTCTTTTACCATGTCTACTGCAATCTTTACTGCAGCATGCGCTGTTCTTTTTCCTGTTCTTGTCTGCAGGAAATATAAATTGCTTTGCTCAATTGTAAATTCCATATCCTGCATGTCTTTGTAATGCTTTTCAAGCTTTTGACTTGTTTCAAGAATTTGACTGTACATTACTTTATTTTTTTTTTTCATCTCTTCAATTGACAATGGAGTTCTTATTCCTGCTACAACATCTTCTCCCTGGGCATTCATAAGATACTCTCCATATAATTTGTTCTCTCCTGTTGAAGGATTTCTGGAAAATAAAACACCTGTTCCTGAGGTTTCTCCAAGATTTCCAAAGACCATTGACTGAATGTTTACAGCTGTTCCCAGTAATCCTTTAATATCATTTAATCTTCTGTAGGTTATTGCCCTTGGATTGTTCCAGCTTTTGAAGACTGCATTTATAGCTAAGTATAACTGCTTTTTTGGGTCATTTGGAAATTCTTTTTTATTTTTTTTATAGATATCTTTGTATTCTTCTATTAATTCCTTTAAATCATCTGCTTTTAATTCTGTATCTAAATTTATTTTTTTTTTATTTTTTAATTCATCTAAAGCCTCTTCAAAACCATCTATATTCAATACAACATCACCGAACATTTGCATAAATCTCCTGTAGCAGTCATAGGCAAATCTTTCATTGTTTGTTTTTTTTTTTATTGCCTTTACAGTCTCATCATTTAAGCCGAGATTAAGGATAGTATCCATCATTCCGGGCATAGATGCCTTTGCCCCTGATCTTACTGAAACCAATAATGGATTTTCCTTGTCTCCGAATCTCTTTCCTGTGAGTTTTTCTAATTTTTCAAGATTGATCTTGATATCTTCTTCCATTCCATCTGGATAAGAGTTATTTTGAGAAAAGTAATGACAGGCTTCTGTTGTTATTGTAAAGCCAGGAGGAACTGGAATCCCTAAGTTAGTCATCTCAGCAAGATTAGCTCCTTTTCCTCCAAGAAGATCCTTCATATCTTTTTTTCCTTCATTAAAAAAAAAAACATATTTCATTCAAATCACCTTTTAAGAACTGAGTTTTGGTTTTGTTTAAAAATGTTTTGGGAGGTCAATTATTCCATTTACAGAACTTGCAGTCTTTGTTCTTTTCCGGCATATCCCCTTTAATAATCTTTATAGCCTTTTGAAATACCTTCTCTCCATTTTTAGCATTAGTCTTAATCTTTATAAGTTTAGTATTAAATATAACCTCTCCTGTTTCAGTAACAGTATTGGGATAATAAAATAATAAATAAGTATAATCTTCTGTCTCATAACCATTTTTTCTTAAAAGAAAGTTATACAAATCCATTTGAGTCTGATAATGCTCATGTGTATCTTCTTTTAATGGAAATCCTCTTGTTTTGTAATCCAAGACAATTAATTTATTATTTCTTACTAAGATGTTATCAACAGCACCATGCAAAAGAACATCTCCTTTTTTATACTCTAAACCTTTGAGATTATTTCTCCAGAGCTTTAGTTTTTCTTTATCATCAAATAGCTTGCAGTCCTTACAATCATCTTCTCTTATTTCTGGAGGAAGTTCTCCTTTTTCCATAAATCTGTCAAAGTGCTCTTTCAATACTTTATCCATTCCACTTGGTAAACTTGGAAATGGAGTATCTGGCCTTTTAACTTTGTTTATATGAAGCCAGAAGCATCTTGGACATTCTTGCATTAGGTTTAAACTGCTTGGAGAGAGTTTGATTTGAGACATATTTTATAGAATATAGGTTGGAGTATATAAATACTAATGTTTTTTTTTTTTTAACAAAATAATACATTAATTTAGAAAAACTTAAAGTCTACCATTATGCGTAGCAGATGAAACAATAGAAAAGATATCTTTTTTGTTTTTTAGTGCTTCTAAAACTTTTTTAAACATAAAAGCACCTTCCATTCCTGTTTTTTCTTCGATACTTAAAAGCTCAATTACATGACCAATAAATTCGACTGAATATTGACCATATTTATTCAATTCTTCAAATTTTTTTAAGTTTTCAGGATTAGTAAAATTAAGTTGACATTTTTGTTGCTCTTCTTTATTTTTGAAAGGTTTAATTTTATCATACATTTCATAAAGATAATTAATAAATTCTAACGTAAGAGATTCATTATGCTCTTTCTTGATTAGAAGGTCAATAACCCAATGAATATGTTTGGGTGTTCGTGGTACAGATTTAGTATATTTATCTTTGAATTTTACAATAATATCTAGTTCTGGTTTATTTCCTTTTGAACCTTGAAATATGCCTATTGTAGAATCATCTCTTAAATTAAAAATTTTGAAAGCTTGAATTTTTGGTTTTCCTTTTGGTTTCCATTAATACAACAACGTTTATATATAAGTTTAATATTAATTTATTAATATAAATAAATAGTTGGGGAAAATATGAAAATTCCTTTTACATTTACGTTGGATAAAGAAATTCTTGAAAAATTTAAAAAGTTATGTGAGAATAATGATATTAAGATGTCAACCAAAATAAATAGTTTGATAAAAGAGTGGATAGAAAAAAATGGTGAAAACAACCCATAAAATCATAATTGGCGATGCTTTAGAAAAATTAAAAGAAATTAAAGATGGCTCTATTGATTTAGTATTTGCAGACCCACCTTATAATATGTCTAAGAAAAAAGGCTTAGGCTGGAAATACAGCAATCATATAACTATGCAGGAAAAATGGGACATGTTTTCAAAAGATGAATATTATAAATTTAATGAAGAATGGATTAAAGAAGCATTACGAGTGTTAAGACCTGGTGGAAGCTTATGGGTTTGTGGAAGCTTTCATAATATTTACCAGGTAGGCTCTATTTTACAAAATTTCAAAGAAGTTAAAATAAATAATTCAATAGTGTGGTATAAGCCGAATGCACAGCCAAATATAACATGCAGAATGTTCACAGAATCTACTGAACATTTAATATGGGCAACAAAAAATGGAAAAAAAGAAAAATGGACTTTTAATTATGAAGATACAAAAAACAAGATTTATGATAATATAAGCCCAAAAGGAAAACAGACAAGAAATGTCTGGAGTATTCCATTAACTCCTAAAAAAGAAAAATGGGCAGGAGAGCATCCAACCCAAAAGCCAGAAGAGTTACTAAGAAGAGTTTTAATAGCATGCACCAAAGAAGGAGATACTGTTTTAGATCCTTTTGTTGGCTCTGGAACAACTTCTGCTGTTGCTAAAATGTTGAACAGAAATTCGATTGGGATTGAGAAAGAGAAGAAGTATTTAGGAATTATTAAGAAGAGGATGAGTCAAAATAAGTTAAATGAAAAGGTTAAGGTTGAATATTTGTAAAATGAATAAAAAATCTCAGATACCAGCGGTCTTTTTAGGAATAATATTAATAATATTAATTTTGACATTATCTTCTGGACTACTTTCATATGAAAGAGGTATACTTTCTTTATCAATCTTCCATAAATACATTTTAGATATAATTTATCCTTCTGAAATAGGGGAAATGCAAAATTTCAAGATAGATATTCTAGTAAAAAATCCTAATGATTATCCTATAAAACCTGAACTTGAAATTGATTTTCAATCAGAAAAATGGATCGCTAATAATCGGTATTTAATGAATAATGAAAGAATACCTTTAGATACCATCTTTTCTAATGATTTTTTAAAATATTCTATTCAATTAAATTTTAATTTTGTTTATTTTTTTAATCACCAAGAATTAACTATAGAACAAATCGAATTTGAAAGGAAAAATAATCCATTTAAAATTAAACTATTTATCGATAATAAATTGGTTGATAGTAAAGAAATTAATATTTACGTTAAAGAAGGAAATTAAAATGAGAAAGATATTAAATTGGGATATGTTTTTCAAATTTTTAACCATACTTTTAACTATTTGGATGATTTATCTTTCAATCCAAATTAATTCTTTAGGAAAGGGTCAATTAGCAGATGATATCTTAATTTCATCTCCTCAACTAGATTATAAACCTCTGAAGATTGGTCAAGCTATTAATATTAGTTTGGATATAACTAATAACTATGATGGTGCAATATTAACAAAAGTTGAATTAAGTGAGATAAAATTAAATGGAAAAAAAGAAAGTTCATTTACGAAACATACTTGGATTACTCCTCAAGAACAGAAAATAAAAGGAGATTCCGAAACTTCTTTTATATCTAAATTTGAAGCTGAAAAAAAAGGAGATTATGAATTAGTTTTTATTATTCTTTATAATTATCCTCAAGATGAAGATCCAACTAAAGGAAAATCTCGTTTTTATACTTTGTCTATCTCTTACATTTATTAATAAAAATATATACTTTATCTCATTTATAAAATGATGAAATAACTTATTAGAATAACTAAATAAAGCTTCTATTCCCCTAATCAAAAAAAAAAATCCCATTACCTAACCTTCCCCCATACCATATCATCAACATATTTGCCTCTTAAATATTTGTTCTTTCTCAAAATCCCTTCCAGCTTATAGCCGGCTTTTTCAAGGACTCTTGCTGAACTTTTATTAAATGTTCTGCAGTAGCCGTAAATCCTTTTTAATTTTAATTTTTTAAAACCATAGGAAGTTACTTTCTTAACAGCTTCTGTTGCCAATCCTTTTCCTCTAAAATTTGGATGAATTCCATAGCCAATAACAGCACTGTGCTTATATCTTGGAATGTTATTAAGCTCAAGGGTTACAAAACCAGCAATCTTTTATTAGATTCAACTGCAAAATAAAGCTTTTTCCTTAGAACTCTTTTAAGCTCTTTTTTAGCTTCAGCAAGATTTTTTGGAAAAGAAACAAAATTCTTTTTAGCTTCCTTATCATGGCATTTAAGATAACCTTCAGCATCATCTATCTTCATCTTCCTGAGTTTCATAATTACATCAGAAAATAGTTTTTATTTAAAGTTAACTATCCCAGCTGTATCTTAAGACTAAGAGCATGAGGATAATTTGGATTTATCTCCAAAGCCTTGTCAACGCATTTCCTTGCTTCATCAAAATTACTCATGAAATAAAGAGCTACTGCCTTGTTGTACCATGCTTTCTTGTATAGGGGATTTATCTCAATTGTCTTATCATAACATTTAATTGCCTCATCAAACCTTCCAAGATTCTTTAGTGAGATTCCCCTGTTTATCCAGGCAAGGCAGAATCTTGGGCTAAGGCTAAGGGCTTTTTCAGAATAAGGAAGAGCCTCTTCATATCTTCTATCCTCATTTAATTCATCTACAATATCATTTAGCTTTTCAGCCTCGCTTAATTCCCTTCCTTTAAATGCTTCGATAATCTCAAATGCCAGGCAGTTTGTAGTTAATCTTGCATAAGTGCCCATATAACCTCCAAAGGCAGTATCATGAAGTGTAATAACAGAAAATATTGTAGCAGGATTAAAATCCATCATTGTCTTTACTGCAGGATCTTCTGGAGAACTATGCTTGTATACCTGCAGCATTAATCCCTTTAAATCTCTATATTCATTTATCTGCTTTTCAAGAAATTCGCGCTGTTCTTTAGGAGCATTATTAAATAAATCTCCCCAGAAAGTTGCTGGGCTTATATCCCTGTTTTTTAAAACATTTTCAAATGATTTTTCAAATTCAGCAGGGTCTGAATATTCTTTTATCTCTTCTACCGCAGAAGCAGCCTTTGCAATAGTCTCATCCCATCTTCTTATTTTATCTTCTATATCCATTTTTACAGAAAAAGCGAAGATGCTTTAAAAGCTTTTTCCTAACATTTAGTAATAAACCACAATCTTTATAACCATAACTTAATCTTTAATCTTGATGAAAAAAATAATATTAGACACTAACTTTCTGATGATTCCAGCTCAGTTTAAGGTAGATATATTTGGAGAAATAAAGAAAGTAATGAATTACAATTACCAGTTATTTGTACTTAAAGGAACAATAGAAGAACTTAACAATATCATTGAAAAACAAACAGGAAAAAATAAATCAGCTGCAAAAATAGCTTTAAAACTGATAAAAGCAAAAGGTTTAAAAATACTCGATATTAACCAGAAACCAGTTGATGAAATACTAATTGATCTGTCTAAGGATTATATCATAGCAACACAGGATAAAGAATTAAAAAAAAAGATTAAACATAAGATTATACTGAGAGAGAGAAAAAAAATGGAGCTGCAAAATGTTTTATAAGATTGAAATCAATGATCACATAAGAGTTCCTCCTAATCTTTTTGATAAGAATACAGAAGAGTCAATATTAGAGATGGTTAAGGAAAAGTATGACGGATTTATCTCAAAGGATTTTGGGGTAGTGATAGATGTTTCAAAAATAAATGATATAAAAGAAGGGACAATAATCCCAGGAGACGGCTCTGCTTATTATGAAACAAATTTTGAGATTTTAACATTTAAGCCAGAGCTTCAGGAAGTTATTCTTGGAAAGATAAAGGATATTGCTGATTTCGGAGCTTTTATCAACCTGGGCCCTATAGAAGGGATGATCCATGTCAGCCAGACAATGGATGATTTTGTAAGTTTCAGCAAAGATAAAGTTTTGCTAGGCAAAGAATCAAAAAAAAATCTTAAGATCAATGATCTGTGCAAGGCAAGGGTAATTGCAGTCAGCTTTAAAGACATTACAAATCCTAAGCTTGGATTGACAATGAGGCAGCCTTACCTTGGAAAGTTAGACTGGTTTAAAGAGAGTAAGAAAAAATGACAAAAAAAAAAAGCTGCAAGAAATGCAAGATATTTGTGGAAGGCAATAAATGTCCGATTTGCCAGGACAACCAGTTTTCTAATCTGTGGCAGGGAAGAATTTATATTTTAGACCCAAACAAATCAAATGTAGCTGAAAAAATAGGGTTAAAGGTTAAGGGAGAGTATGCAATAAAAGTAAGATGAAAATCAATATTCTTAAGGAAGAAAACAAGCCATTATTGTCAAGAACAGAGATCAATATAGAAATAGAATTTGAAGGAGCTACTCCCTCAAAAGAAGAGGTTAAGAAAGAGGTAGCAAAGCTAAAGAAAAAAGATGAATCTTTAGTTGCAGTAAAGGAAATTTATGTTAAATTCGGTTCAAGAAAGGCAAAATCATTAATATATATTTATGATAATAAAAAAATTATGGATCAGATAGAGCCTAAAATTAAAGTTAAGGGTGGGAAGGTTGCCAAAGTCAAAAAAGAAGCGAACGAGTAAGGTATGGAAAAATTACAAGATTGAAAATGGAAGTTTAGTTAAAGACAAGACCTGCCCTAAATGCGGCAGCCATGTTTTTCTTGGAAAGCATGAGAACAGATTATATTGCGGCAATTGCCATTACACAGAATTTCTGAAATAATTTTATCTCTTTTCCTGAAAAAACAATAAATCCTCTGTTGTTATCTTCTGCTTATTCTTCATCTTCTCTTCGATTTCCTTTTCCTTGCTTTCTATGAATTCTTTTTCCCTTTTCTCTTTTTCCTCACTCCTTTTTTTCCTCTCTTCATCTATAGTTCCCTGAATCTCGGCTAATTTCTGCAGTTTTTCTTTCAATATATTATTTACAGAGGTAAACTTTTCCTTTTCCTTAAGAAACCTTTCCAGTTTTTCCTTTTCATTTTCCTTTAAAGAATCGATTTTTTTTGAGATATCTATTATTATCTCATGGCTTTTCTGGCTTTTATTAGCCCAGTTCTGCACATCTTCATTTATTTTATTTCTTTCGCTCTTCAGCTTATCAATCTCTTTTGAGATTAAATTTATTTTTTCCCAGACATTGCTTACTTTTTCTGCATTTTCCTTGTTTTTTTTTAGTTTTTTTATAGTCTCCATTATTTTTTTTTCCTTGTCAAATGACATTGGATCTGTCTGTATCTTTAATTCCAGCCTTTCAATATCGCTTTTGATTGCAGAAGGATCTCCTTTTATACTGAACTTCTCTATTATTATTTTTTTTTCTTTGTCCAATTCCTTGACTTCTTTTATTTTAACAGTTATATCATCATCTTTTTTCTTTCTTTCTTTCTTTTTTTCCCTTACCTGGTTTGTCAAAGAATCCCTTCTGTCCTTATTTTTTCTTGCTTCAGTAATAAATTTAGAAATATCTTTACTAATCCTGTCTTTTTCCTGAAAAAGATGCTCTTTAAAGCTGTTTAAACTATTTAATTCATCCCTTAATTTTTTTATTTCATTCCTAAGTTCATTTATCATTAGCCGAATAGAGCCCCTAATCCAGCTGCTGCCTTTGTTTCTTCTTTTTTCTCTTCCTCAGCGCTTTTCTTAGGCTTTTCTTCTTTCTCTTCTTTCACTGCTGCTGCTACTGGAGCTATTGCTGATTTTTCAATAGCTTTTTCAATATCCACACCTTCTAATGCTGCAACCAAGGCTTTAACTCTAGCTGATTCGACCTTTACTCCAGCAGCTTCTAATATCTTAGTAACAGAAGCTTCATCAATTTTTTTTTTTGCTTTATGAAGCAATAAAGCACTATAGATATATTCCATTATTAATCCCTCCGATTTTATTCCATATAATTGTTTGACCTTTTTTATTATATTTGGTTATCAATCCTTTATTTTCTAACTCTTTTAAAGGAATATTAATATTTCCCCTACAGATTCCTAATTTAAACGTTAAGTCTTCTGTAGAAAGATTTTGATGAGCAAGTAAACCAAGTATTTCATTTTTAGTTTGATTTTCTTTTCTTCTTACTCTAAATGAGTTTTTTCTTATCTTAATTATTTTTGATAATTTAGTCATTTTTAATGAATGATTAAATCCAATTATGTTATGATACTTCTCAATATCTTTTGCTTTTATTGTTAAATAAAAATAATCTTCTGATTTTTTAAATAATTGAGATACATTATTGAACATTAATTTTTTTATTAATAAATCTCTTATAAATGATAATATGTGTTTATTTGTTGAAAAAAAAGTTATACGGTGGTTAGTATCTACTGTTGATTCATCATCACCAAATGCTTTGATTGTAGCTATAGAAAATTCTTGAGGAAGACTTTTAATTCTTTCTGGTATTCTAGATTTACTAGAATCAAAATTTATATTATAAAATGATTTAATTAAATCTGAAATAACTTTAGATGATCTAAATTGATAGTTGCTTGAATTTATTTTATATATCTTCCCTTTAACATTTCCAAACACAAATTTAATTAATTTTTGAAAATTATCAATTAACTTTTTATTTGAATTAGTATAAATAGGAATACCATTTTTATTAACACTTCCGTCTCCAATCAAGTGTCCGATTATAGCAAATAATTCAGGACTTTCAATTATTGGTAATTTAGGATTTGTAATAGTTAAACTTAAATTTGAACCTTTGTATGCAATAACTTCTTTTTCTAATTTATTCCAATTAAGTTTTCTTTTATCAACAATTTTTTTTATATGTTCAAGTGGAATAAATAAATTTAATTTTTTCCAATAATATATTACTTGAGTAGAAACTGATAAAAAATCTGCTAATTTTTTTAAAGAACCAAAATAATTTATACTTTCATCTAGGAATTTCTTATTATTTTTAAATAATATTCTAATTTTTTTAAGCGGGAAATCTTTTAAATGAAATTCTTTAATTTTCATGTTTATTACCTCCAGCCTTTTGGCTGAGGTTTACATCATATTTCGGAGTCTTAAACTTTTTGTGTTTTAAAACCAAACAGTTTAAGTTTGAGGAAATGACTTTGATTTCACTACTTTTGTTATTATGAATATTATTTTTCATTTTCCCTCTTTTAAAATATCATCTGCAGTTATCTTGCCTTTCATAAAATCTTTTGTTTTTCTAATCATTGACATAACATTAGCATCTACATCCTTGCTAAATCCTTCTTCTTTTTTTTCAGATTTAACCTCTTTTTCTTCTTGTTTTTCAATGACTTTTTCTTTTTTCTCTTCAGTTTCAATATTGCCTTCTTCCTTGATATTCAAAGCCTGCTTTTCTGCTCTGCTTAGCATATCTTTGACAACAACATCTGAAATGATATTGCCTTCAAAAGCTATTGTTTTTGCCTGATTAAATGCTTTTCCCAATAAAAATTCAATATTATCTTTTGTTATAATTCCTGCTTCAATTGACAGGTTAAATGCCCAGATATGAGCTTTCTGTAAATTAATTAAATAATCTTCTTCGCTTACAGTCAATATTTCTTTTGGTATTATCTCTCCGTTTTCCAAAACAGCCAGCAGATTCAAGCCGACTTCCATTGGCTTAATATCCAATCTCAGCAAAACAGAGGCAATATCTGGCTTTATTGTTTCCCCTTTCCTGACAATAACCTTGTTTTCCTTGATTACAATCTTATTTCCTTCTACCCCTGTTTTTAATCCTAATTTAGACAATTCTCCGATTACAGGCCCAGGAGAAAATGGCGTTGGCCCTGCGTTAATTACAATATCTTTAGGAGCAGTCTGCCCTGCTTTGGCAGGAGCAATTGATTTTGATTTTTGCAGCGTCTTATTGAGCTTGAATGGATCTTCTTTTGTGAACAATAAAGCAGGCATTCCCAGTAAATAATCTTTTATTTTTTCCAGCCCTTTGACATCCTTGCATCTGTCTACTGCAATTTTTATAAGCCTTCTTTTCGTCATTGTCATAACCACTTGTTTTCTTAACTGGGCTCTCATCTGCTGCAATTGAGGAGCTGGAATATTCTCCATATCCAAACAGCCAATTATTGGATAAGACTTAAACAATCTAACCAAATCATTTACAGTATTTTTTTTATATTGAGCTACATGCGCCATTTTATTTTATTTTTGTTTGTCTCCTTTTCTTTTTTTTCTTTCTTCTATCTTTATCGGTTTGCCCATTGTTAATTTTAAATAGACTGATTCTATATTATTCTCTTCATTAGGAAGGCGATGAATTACACCATCATAAATTGTTTTTATGTTATCCACTATCTCCTCATCTTTCATATTTTCCTTTCCGACTCCTACCTGAACCATCGGAGAAATTTTTGCTGAAACCCTTATTGTTTTGTCTAATCTTTCTTTTAATACCTTAAGATTAGCGTTTGGAGGGACAACACAGCCTGCCTTTGGATTTGGCATCTTACCTTTAGGCCCTAAAACCCTTCCAAAAATAGCAGCAACCTTTGGCATTATTGTCGCCTGCGCAATAAAATAATCATGCTTTCTGGCTAGTTTTTTAAGATTTTTTTTATTGTTGATTTTTTCAAAATCATCGATTAAAATAGTTTCATTGAGTATTTTTGCCTGCTCCTGCAGTTCAGGCCCTATCAATGCGCAGTAGCTTAGTTTCTTGAATGAATGATGCAAAGGAACAAATAAATCCAGCTGATGCTCTGGATTTTTCATATTAAGATTTTTTAGATTAATGATAAGGTCAAATGTCTGGTTAAAATTACGCTTTTTAGAAGTTCTAATCTGCTTTATTGATTCGAGTATTTCATTATCTTTCATTTGCCCTCCTATGCTAGATAGTTTTGCGGGTAAGGAAAAGGAGATTTAAGGGATTTATAAAGGTTTTTGTTTGTAATTTGGAGTCAGCAATGTAATCAGCCCAGATGCACTATAACTTCCCCATTTCCTTGTTACTTCAAAATCCTGGACTAAAGCATATTGGGCATTATATTTTTCTGCATATTCATGTGCTTTTTCAAATAACCGAAACCTTTATAAGTAAGATACGTTTTACTTTTCCTACAGGTGATAAATATGGAAGTTGAACTAACCAGGATAAGCGAGAAAGGGCAGATTGTTATTCCCAGCTCTTTAAGAAAAGAAATGGGAATAAGGAAATCTGACCAGTTCTTGGTATTTGGAGAGGATAATACTGTTATTTTAAAAAAAATAGAGAAACCAGCAATAAAAAAAACATTTGATGAAATAGCCAAGCCACTGCAAGAAGCAGCAAAAATCGCTGGCTTAAAAAAAAAAAGTTTAGAGAAAGCCATAAGGGATGTAAGAAATGCTTAAATTAGTTTTAGATACTAATACCATAGTATCTGCATTCTTTTGGGAAGGCAATGAAGCAGAATTAATTAGAAAAATAGAGCAAAACAAAGCGCAATTATTTATTACTAAAGAAATTCTTGATGAAATTGAAAAGGTAATAAAAAGACCTAAATTTAATGAGTTATTAGATAGAACTAATCAAACACCAGAACAAATTCTTGCTAAACTAATCTCATTATCCCGCTTAGTTATTGGTCCAAAATTAAAAAAGATAATAATCAAAGATGATTTTTCTGATGATAAATTTATAGAATGCGCTGTTAATGCAAAAGCTGATTATATTATTTTAGGGGATAATCATCTGTTAAAATTAAGAAAATATAATCAAATTAAAATTATAAAAACCTCTGAAGTTTTAAAATTTATATAGGCAGCTCCCCAAAATCACAATTCCTGCAGGCTGGATCCAGATTAATCCAGCCAGCCTGCTTTGATTCTGGCAGATAGATCTGTATGTAGACATGCCCTGGAATAAAAATAAATTTTGTATTAATGCCAATTGACCTTTCTAAATTAGCAAGAAGAACAGAAGCGTCATCACAGTCTCCTCCTTTTGATATCAGTGATTCTCTTGGGCTTTTAACATATTCATAAGCTAATGGATCAGAGACATAATTGAAATTATCCCTTACAAAATAAAATAAGGCTTTTGCATAACAAATGCGATTTTCCTTGCATGAACTTACTGCTATTTTATCTGCCAGCTGCTTTATTACAGGATCATCTGGAGTCAGATAATTATTATAATTTCTATAAGAGATATTCCCTAATTCAATTAATTCAATGTTTTCCGGAATTATCTCTATTCCAGGAATATTTTTTGGCTCTGGATTTATCTTTACAGAATAATAAGGAATGATCATCAATATTATCAGTAAGATTAGAAAAGGAATTATAATGTATATCAAAGGAGTTTTTGTATCCCTTATCTTTATTTTTCCCTCTTTAATCTCTTTATCTATCTGCTGCGCTTCTTTGAGGAGTTCTTCTGGTTTCATAGAAGGTATATTTATAAACATCTATTTATTCTTTTTTAAAATGACATTAATGGCTATTAAAAATTACAAGGAATTAGTTGACAAAGAGCTAACCTTATTCTTTAACAGGAAGATTGAAGAGGCAAGAAAAATTGACCAAAGCAGTGCTGAAGCATTAGAGCTGTTAAAAGACTATACTTTAAGAGGAGGGAAGAGGATAAGGGCTGCCATGCTTTATTATGGCTATGCTTGTTTTAAAGAGCCTAATGATGAAGTAATCAAGGCATCTATAGCTATGGAATTAGTCCAGAGCTATTTATTGATACATGATGATATTATCGATAATGATGATTTGAGAAGAGGAAAAGATACAATACATATCTCTTATCAGAAAAAATATCAAGAAAAAGAAATAGGCAAGTCTTTGGCAATTATTTTAGGGGATGTTGCATGCTGCCTGGCAAATGAAATATTAGCTGAGACAAATTTTGATGAAAATTTAAAGAATAAAGCAGTAAATGAGATGAATAAAGTAATAAAAAAAGTCTGCTACGGACAGATTCTGGATGTGCTTGGGGAGATAAAAGAAGTGAATGAAGGAGATGTTTTATTTTTATATAAGCTGAAGAGCGCAACCTACACAATTGAAGGCCCATTGCATATTGGAGCTATATTAGCAGGAGCTAGGGAAGAAGAATTAAAAGAATTAAGCAGGTATGCAATTCCTCTTGGACTGGCTTTCCAGATAAGAGATGATATTAACGGAACTTTTGGAGATGAAGCCAAGACAGGCAAGTCAAATGATTCTGATATAAAACAAGGCAAGAGAACATTAATGATGCTAAAAGCTATGAATCATGATAAGGAATTTATATCTTCTAATTTGGGAAAAAAAAATATCAATAAAGAAACAATTGACAATATTAAAAAAATGTTAAAGGAAAAGGGATCTTTGGATTACTGTATCAATCTGGCAGATAAATATGTCAAAGAAGCAATTGGCTTTATTAAAAATGCTAATATAAGGGAAGAAGGAAAAGAGTTTCTGATTAATATTGCTGGTTATATTGCTGATAGAGAAAATTAAATTATTTCCCGAATCTTCTGTCTCTCTGCTTATATTCATCTATAACATCAATCAAATCTTCTTTCTCGAATTCAGGCCAGTGCTTTTCTAAGAAAAACCATTCAGAATAATGCGACTGCCATATCAAGAAATTAGATGTTCTTTTTTCCCCTCCTGTACGAATGATTAGATCAGGCTCGTTTTCAAGATAAAGATTTTTTGAAAATGTGTTTTCATTTATTTCTTCAACACTTAATTTTCCCTGTTTTATCTGCTCGCTTATTTTTTTTACAGCATCCATGACCTCTTCCCTCCCGCCATAAGCCATTGCAAAATTGACAATATGATCACTGTAGTTTTTTGTTTTTTCCATTATCTCATGCATTTTTTCCTGGATATCTTTTGGAAACATCCATATCCTTCCTATGACATTAATCCTTATTTTTTTTTCATGTATATTTGGATTGTCCTTGTAATTATCAAATTCTTTTCTAAATAAATCCATTAAATATTCAAACTCTTCTTTTGGGCGGTTGAAGTTCTGGACAGAAAAAGCATATAGTGTCAACTCCTTAATATCAAGCTCATTGCACCATTCAAATAATTTCTCTAGTTTTCTTGCCCCCCATTCATGCCCTTTCCAGGGCTTTAACATTAACCTGTGTGCAAATCTCCTATTACCGTCTAAAATTATCCCTATATGCATTGGCACTTTATTTGAGGAGGGTTTCATTTTTAATGGCTTATTGGATTTTATTTATAAATTTTTTTATTCACTATTCGCTGAAAATCTTAGCCTGGAACTTATAAATCCTGTAATTCAAATTTTTCCAGGAGTTAGTAGAAAGCCCTGCTTTTTGGCATGTCATCTCTAATGCGCTTTCTGCATTGCAGTTGTATTCTGTAAATACCTGCGGCAGTAACAATCCAGATCTGTGATTCCTTATTATCAATCCATCTTTCCCAATCTTTATTTTTTTTAGATATTCTTCTGCAGAGCTGACTTTTATAAGTTCTGGAACTGTGAGAATAGACAACTCAAATTTTACTTCATTTAGTTCATCTCTTTCCAGTTCAGGAAACCTTGGATCAGAAAAAGCAGCAGCCACAGCAGCTTGTTTTACAGCTTTATATAAAGGCATTATTGGCTCTGGAAAACCAATGCAGCCTCTTAATTCATCTTTTTTTTTTATTGTTACAAAACAGCCCTGATTTTTATTAAATTTTTTTTGTAGAGAATCGTCAGCTGCATCTTTGCCCTCAAAATATAAAGAAACAGTATCTCTTGCTAGTTTTAATAATTTTAAGCCGTCCTGGCTGGCCATTTTTTACTTCATTTCTTTTTTTATTTCTTCTTTAATGCCTGCATTAATCTTTTTTAATCTTTCAATAGCATCTTTTATAGCTGTTCTTGGGCTTCCTGAAGATGTTTCAACAATCATCTTTGGAGTGCCTTTTAAAGGATGCTCTACCTGATAGCCTGCTGCTGTTACCTTCTTGTCATTCCATAATTCTTTTCTTAAAGCATTGGCTAGAGTATGATCTTCTCCCTGTATCTCAAAGATGAGCTTGTTTTTTTCTTCTTTTAAAACATTGATTTCCATAGCAAAATAGAAAGAAAGGGTATTTAAAAAACTTTTTGTTTTAGGTGCGGGAAGCAGCAGAATACCAAAGCAACCATCCTTCTTGCTTAATTAATTCACTTTCTTTTGGCAAATCAAAACCATTAGCATAATAATATCTCTCGCGAGCACGAATTTCTTCTTCAAATATATATGGGTGATTAATATAACCTAAATGGTCTTTAAATTCCTCTTCATTAATTGGTACAAAAACATCTTCCACTATTCTATAACTTTCATTTATTTCTTCCAAAACAATCTTCATAATACACTCAGAATTAAAACCATGAACATAAATCTTATTACCTCTATGATGAACATCTGTAATATAATCAAATCTTTCACATGGGTTTTTTGGTATAAATATTTCTTTTAGAATTTTATAGCTTTCATCGGTTCTTTCTAGCAATTCTTCAAAAAAACCTTTGGAATTATGGCCATATACTTTTATTTTATTTTTTAATGAATCATCTTGAATCAGACACTTTCCATAATCTATTATATAGTCCACTTCTTGAAATATTATTTCAGGCTTATCTTCCATGGCACTTAATTGTTAACATCAATTTTAAAAGATTTCTGTAATCAGATATATACTATTGAATATTCAAGTAAATTAAGGCTTAGCAATCTTCCATAAAAAATCAAATTGCTTATAATAGTTCTGTACAATCTCTTTTTTTTCTATTATGATTGTAGTTATAGGCTTGTTAAAATCAACTATAGCTACTTTATCTCCATAGATCATTGTTCTTACTGGCATTGAAAAACCTTTTGGAAGATATCTTATATGCGCTCTTGGACTAGGAGATCTCCAGTTTCCTTTTGTAAATAAAAGATACCAGTAAATATTATGCTTTACCTGGTCTTTGAAATGCTGCTCAATATCTTTTGGAAGATAATCTTTGTAAGGGTCTTCGTCTGTTCCGTAACCGCAAAGTCTTGCCCCTTTTTTCCCAGATTCAATTGTATCTTTTAAAACTATTTTTGGTCCTTGAATTCCTGTATAAACTATGACTTGGTTTCTCTCTTTTGCTGACTCTCTTTGCTGCCTTATTGCCGGAATAATTTTCTTGATATTTTCCTGGGCATTTGATAATTCATCTTTTTTATCTTCAAGAAAATCAAGCAGTCTTTCAGGAGGGGTTGCATCAAAGTATTTGACGTTATTTTTAATGATGTGACTTACTAAGCCTTTATTAGTCAGCCTTTGCAGGACTTCATATACTTTAGAGCTTGCAATATTTGCTTTTTTTGTTATTGAACCTGTTGTGCATTGTCCTAAACTAACCAGCGCTTCATAAACTTCAGCTTCCCCTGGTGTTAATCCAATTTTCTCTAATGTTTCTTTTATCATAGTAATTGTATATCTATCTGTATTTAAATATTTTTCCCTAATCAGGGGGGAGTAAGATTTATATACTCCAATGTGTATATTTTACTATCTTAAAGTGGTTATTAAAATGTCTGGAAAAATAGATCAGATAATGGCAGAACATTATGATGAAGTAATGAAAGCATGGCTCCATGCTGATGAATTTAGAAGAGATGGTATAGCTCAGATTAGAGGTTATGTTAAGAAGAATAGAATACTGCGTCCAAAAATTGCAGAACTTGGTTCAGGAAGAGGCGAATTAACAGAACTGGTATTACGAGAGATTCCAAGAAGTGTAGTATATGCTAAAGACAGTTCTGAACTAATGAACTTAAAAATAAAGGAAAATTTAGCTAGATATATAGATAAAAGATTATTTGTTCTAGATGATGGAATCAATTATTTTGGAAATAACCAATTTGATATATTTTGTTCCTGCTGGACTTTTCATAATATATCTAAAGATGAGAGACATAGCTATATTACCTGTGCTAATATCTCTTTGCATAAAAATGGACTTTTTTTAATGTTGGACAAATGCATTCCAGATAATGCGGATGAACAACAGCTACTTAATGATATTCAAAAAAGAATTATGACTTATATTGAAAATGAAGAGATCAGAGCAAGCTTATGTGAACATGAGTTAAGGGATTTAAGTCCTGATTTTATTATGAGAGAAGGAAAATTATTAGACTTCTTAAAAATTGGATTTGATAATGTTAAAATAGACAGAACATATGGGGTTGATGCTGTAATTACAGCTATAAAAAAATGAGATTTTTAACAACATTAACAGGATTAGTATTATTGATTGCAACTTCTTTTTCTAGCTTAAAAGCTCAACCAATTGATGTTAATTTTAATACAACTTTAAGGAGCAGATATGTTGCAAGCACTGGCTTTGATTTTGAAGATGTTCCTGTGATGCAAAATTCTGTAATTCTCTCTAAAAAAGGATTTTATGGATTATTTTGGTTTAATACAAATCTTGATAAGAAAAAATTAACAGAAATTGATTATTTTTTTGGATATTCTAAATCAATTGGTGATTATGTTTTAGATGCATCTTATGGTTTATTTGATCTTAGGAAAAGGGGAAGAAATGATTTAGACTATAATTTCCATGAGATTTGGTTTAGCATTACAAGGCCAGGAGATTTAACTTTGAAGTTCCTCAATGTACAAAGTGTTAATGGTGATGGATTAGAAAATGGAAATGGCGGTTATTTTGATTTTTCAGCTGATTGGCAAAATATTGTCGCCGGGAATATACAATATAACAATGGATATTATTTAGACAATCCTGGATTTAGTTTTGCAAATCTTGGTATTGGATATCCAATCAAATTCAAAAATGTGAAATTAAAACCAGAGATAAGATACCAAAAGAGGTTTAAGAAAGAGTTTGTTGAAGGAATAGAAGCCAGATTATCAGTTAATTTTTAAAAAAACAAAAAAAAAAAATCATGACAATCGAATTACATCATATATTTGGACAGAGAACAATGCTGCCAAAATTATCTAAACTGGAATATACACCTGAACAGATTAGTGAATTGATAGCATTATTAAATAAAACCCCTTTTGACATTTTTGAGACTGTATTAAATCTTGAAGAAATAGTAAGCAGCAAGGAACATAAAAGTAATGTGATCTCAATAGAAGAATCTATACAAGGTCCTTGGATGTTTACTCCTGAAGAACGTAATTTTTTTGTATACGCAGCAAATAAATTGGCTGATTATCTATGTGAAGTTCCTGACAATCCAATCGCTTTAATGGGACAAGGACTATTTTTTAGCTGCTCACTTGATTATGGTTTTGCTATGATTGCATATAATTTTGCTCTGCAAGATATGCCGGATATACCACAAATCAGAGCATCAATATACAATAGAATTGGCAATGCTTATTTTGGATTATTGGAATATGGGGAAGGTGTAAAAAATCACAAAATGGCTATAAATACAGATCCAACAAATCCTGTTTATTATTTGCCGTTAGCAACCCATTTCAGGTTAAAAGGAGAATATGAATTAGCTCTTTCTTTTGTTAATAATGCTTTGAGCCAGTATCCAGATTTTCATCCTGCCAAACGAATTAAAGATACAATCTTATTAGAAATGAAGTAATCTTAATTTCAAATAATCTTTTCAAATCTATAGCAGCTAACCTCAATCCTCTCAATCTTCTTCTTATGGAACCTGAATGTTTGTTTTATTGGAAAATTAAAGTTAAAGGAATTAGTTATATCAAACTTATTATCCTTACTAATTGCCTTAATAAAGTTTAAAGTAGAGGTTTTGTGGAATGAATAAATAACTTTTGAAATAGAAAACGCCTTTTCCAGGAATAGCTTATCATTATGCTTGATTTTAGTTCCAAAAGGAGGATTTTGTATTACAACATCAACATTTTCATCAAAATCTTTAATGTATTTGTTTATTATTTTATATTTTTTTTTATTAATTTTATATTTAGATAAATTATCTTTTAATATTTCAATAGCTTCTTTATCATTATCTACAAAATAAACAAAGCCTGCTTCTAATAATAATACTCCTATTCCTAAAATTCCTGTTCCGCAGCCAAGGTCAGCAATAATATTGTTTTTAATGTCATGATCCATATAAGCAAAATGCAATACCTCTGCTGCAATTTCAGAATCTGTTGTATACTGCTCTCCTGTTAGTTTTGGTTTTTCAAATACCTTTAATTTGGAAAGTTCTATTGCAAGTGTTTTTTTTGTGAGCATTTTTAATTAATTGTATTTTATTTCATACATAAAATCAAAAACTATATAAATAACTTGTTATAAAATTAGAGTTAGTTGGGAGGTGTTGACAATTATATTCAGGAGAGATAGCAATAGCAATCTCAAATCAGAGATAAAATCAGTAAAAAAAGAGCTGAAGAAAAATCTGAGTTCTATAAGGGATGAGTTTGAAGATCATTTGGAAGCAATAAACGAAAACACCAATGAAATACAGTCTAATTATGAATTTTTGTGCGAATTAGACAGCAAAATAGAAAAATTAACAGAGAGGATTGACAAAATACAGTTTTTATTAGGGGAGAAAAAAGAAACTAATTACGAAACAATGCCTTTAACCAAAAGAGAGCAGGAAATTTTTATCGCTTTATACACTTCAGAAAATTTTTTGAGCTATTCTGATCTGGCTAAGAAGACAACTCTCACTTTTTCACTAGTTCAGGCTTATATTGGGAATATTATAGCAAAAGGAATACCAATCCTAAAAAAATATGTTGAAAATAAGGTTTTCCTTTACCTGGATCCTAATTTTAGATCTCACCAGGCCAAGGAAAACATAGTTAAAATTGATGATTCTGTGATAAAGGCCTTTGTTTAATTTTTTTTTTTTTTTTTTTTGTTTCCTGCTTAAAACTTTTTGATTTCCCAATTTAACTCTCACTTTTCCTGTTGAAATCTGAAATTTCTGTTAAAAATTTTTAATTTTTCTTTTAATTTAATTCAATATTGAATATATTTAAGAATAATTTTTATTAAAAATTTATTACTATTAGAATAATTAAAATAAGAATAATTTTAGATAATTATTATTAACA
>Ga0209541_10002376_pt1 | contig 35733 bp, 32 predicted proteins | sample RifCSPlowO2_01_FD_184027 | JGI IMG/M metagenome (GOLD analysis project Ga0209541, IMG submission 184027) | Groundwater microbial communities from Rifle, Colorado - Rifle CSP2_plank lowO2_0.1 (SPAdes) (version 2) | ecosystem: Environmental > Aquatic > Deep subsurface > Groundwater | place...
CTTGACGTCGCAGAACAAATAATAAACCAGAAGAATACGTGTTTGTTTATTATTGGCTCTGGCCCGCTTGAAAAAGAGTTGCGCGCAACAGTAAAAGAAAAAGGAATTGAAAACAACGTTGTATTTGCCGGCAGCGTGCCGCATTCTGAAATGGCAAATGTTTATGCGGCATCAGATATTGTAGCTGTGCCATCTTTATGGGCAGAGCCATTCGGAAGAGTCGCTGCAGAAGCCATGTGTGCTGGCAAGCCCGTCCTGGCATCGGATATTGGCGGCCTGAAAGATATTGTCAGTGAAGAGTTCAGAATTCCAGTTTTTGACAAAGACATGTGGCACAACAAGCTAAATGCTCTTATTGGCAGCAAAAATGCCCTTATACAGATAGGCAAAAGGAATAAAAAACAAGCCGAACAATATGCGCCTGGCAGAATAGCAGGCCAGCTCGTAAAAATATATCGGGAGGCAATTGATGCAAAATCTAAGTAAATACATAAATTTTAGCGTGAAACACGCGAAGATACTGAAGAGCAAGCTAACGAAATCAAAAGATCCGCTGTATTGTATGTTTGCGATAACAAATAACTGCAACAGCAGATGCATCATGTGCAATTTCTGGAAAAATAAATCCAAAAATGAATTATCTGTTGATGAAATCAAGAAAATGTTTTCATCGAAAATTTTTAGGAATCTTATTTCGATTGCCATAACGGGCGGCGAGCCGCTCATAAGGCCAGACATTGAAGAAGTCGTACAAGTCATATACGACACAACAGGCATAACGCCGTCAATCTCAACAAACGGATTCACGCCGTTGCGCCTGAAAGACATATTGGAGGCGAAACACAGAATCATTGACAGTGTCGGCCTCTCCCTCGATGGCTTAAAGGAAACGCATGAAAAAGTGCGCGGCATAAAGGACGGCTTTGAAAAAGTAAACGAATCGCTGCGAATAATAAAAAGCTTCGGCTTAAAAGCCTCTGTGAACATGACGCTGTTTGATGCAAATTACAAAGACCTATACGAAACATGGCTTCAATACAAAAATGAAAACTTTTCTTACAAGGTGGCGCAGTTATCGGGCTCGTATTATGGCGACAACACCAATCTTAGCTTGGGCGTAACAAAAGAAATAAAGGATGAAATACTGCGGCAAATGGAAAAAATCGGCGGTGACGGAAATTTATACAATGTTTTTCTTGGCGACTGGATAAAAAATAACACACGCCCCCTGCCATGTTATGCCGGCCAGTATGAAATCTACATAGACGCATGGGGCAACATATTTCCATGTATACATAAGCCAAGATTCGGCAACATCCGCGAAGAGCCGCTGGAAAAAATATGGCATTCAGAAAAAGCAGATTCCTTACGCAAGGTTTATAGAACTTGCCAGGACTGCTACGAGCGATGCACAGTCTCAACGTTTGAAGTTGACTGGCTAAAATGGCGCACTCCGCGCTTGTTCCGCCACAGCAAAAAATCTGCACGATAACAATGGTAAAACTCCACGCATGGCAAGATAGGAAGGACAGCTTTTCCGTTTTGGACAAAAACATAGCAAGCAAAATTTTCCTGAAGTTCATAAAAAACGGTGATAACTTGCTTGACATCGGCTGTGGCGATTGCGGTTTTTTCGATTTCATAAAGAAGCACAGGCAATGCGAATTTCATGCGTTTGACATGAATGAAGACGCATTAAAAATTGCGAAAGAAAAAGGCTATTCCGCACACAAATTTTTAGATGCGAGCGGGCAATTCGATGTTATTTCTATGGTGGACGTCTTTGAGCATCTGACAATTGACGAACGCATTGAAATTGTAAAAAAAATTGATGGTATGCTCCTGCCCGGCGGCTACGTGCTCATGACATTTCCTCATGTTAAGTCATTTCTCTCTGTTGCAAATTATTTTGACAACATAGAGCACAAAGCGCCATACGTAAAAGTTGACGGCGTAATGAGATTGTTTGAAACTTACAGCTTGCTGATAAAAAAACCATTTTCACCGTGGCTGAGCCCGTTTAAAATTATTTCGTGCATCGCTACTGGCCTGAGCATAGATTCAATTTACAATTCCATGTGCTTGGTTTTGCAGAAACCGCTAATCGGCAAGTAACTTATCAATTGCCTGCCGGAACAGCGCCACGCTTTTTTTTTCGTCGTAAAGAGTGGATAGCTCAATTGCACGCTTTGAATATTGTTCCAGCAATTGCGGCGAGTTCCAGAGCGAGGTTATTACTTTTACGGCATCTTCCGGCTTTTCCACAACCAAGTCTTTGCTGATCATCTCGACGATGTAACTGTTGCCAACTCCTTTGGACACGACTGGCACAAGGCCCTGCGACATCGCTTCCAAAACAGAGACGGGCGCAGGGTCTATTCTGGCCAGGCTTGCATAAATTGAGCATTTTTCCATGTAATCTTCAACAAAAGAAACCCTGCCGGTAAAAACCACGCCCGGAATATTCTTTTTTTCAAGCCGTTTTCTCAGGTTGCCCTGCCCGAACAAAAAAGTGCTTACGCCAACAACATATAACTTGCTTTCCGGAAACTTTTCCTTTATACTGATGAATACATCTGCAAGCAAGTCCACGCCCTTTTCCTCGCTGATGCGCGCCATAAACATAATATTTTTGTTTTGCAGGCCTGGCTTGACGTTTTTCAATTTATCCGTTTTGAATGTCGGCACGATTGCTGTGCGCGATTTCAATCCTTCGGGAACGTACGATGCCATCAACGGCGAAACCGCCACAAACAAATCAAATTTGTTTAATGCCCAGTTATATATTTTCTGCACAAGCCGGCCCTTTTTTAACAGATAATAGAGCTTTGGGTCTGCAAGGAACAGAGCCATTTTTTTGTTTTTGTTAAGCAATTTCCAGATTGCACCAGTGAAAATGTACGCTCCGCTTTCGCAAATCAAAAAATCTGTGCCCTTCGGTATTTTAAATAAATTTATTATTGTTGTAAAAAATCTTGCGATTACGGGAAAACTCAGATAATATGGATGGGCATCCACTATTCCTTTTGCGCCAATGGACTTTGCCCATGCATTGTGCACGTAGTGTATTCCGCGCGGGTTATGCAACAAAACTATGTTTTTCATCAAAACGTGCTGCGTGTAAGTTTTTTAAAACTAATCAATTACTCGTGGACCATGATGCAGATAAATAATCCCTCATATGCGCACATTTCAGGCGAGCTGAAAAAATACTACCGCAATAACCATACTGTGATTGATGCTGGATGTGGGCAAAACGAATTTAAAAATATTTACAATGGCAAAATAATTGGCTTAAATTTAACATTCAACAAACAGGCAGACTTTGTTGCCGACGGGCAGGCTTTGCCAATCAAGGACTCTTCCGCAGACATAATCCTGTCAAATTTTGTTCTGGAACACGTCGACAACGAGCACGAATACCTGCTTGAGCTGCGCAGGGCTTTGCGTAACGATGGGAAAATAATTTTAAGCGTGCCCATAACATTCTGGTATGTGGCACACTTAATGCTGCCCCACACATGGCATGATATTGCGAAAAACTTCCGTAAGTTTCTACACGCACCACTGCGTTTTTTAACACATGGCCATCCACACAAACACAACTTCCTGTACGAATTTTTTGAGTGGGCGCCGAAAAATTATGAAAAAATGTTTGCGAAGGCTGGCCTGCGCGTCATCAAAAGGACAAAAACCTGTGATTTTTTTTCACTGAACACGCATCTTGCGAAAATATTCGGCAAAATGCGGTTTCCGGAATTTTTAAACATACAAATTACATATGTTCTGGAAAAAGCAGAATTATTGTGACGTCTGGTTCACGCGTTTTTCATAAACCGCCGGTAAGCCACCGCCACGCCCGTAAGCTACTATTCAGAGTATTCCAGAACAAGCTCTTGAAAATTTTGCCTGCACGCCGCAAAAACGATACCCTGAACTCATCGTTTAGCAATTCAATATCTTCACGTGGCAGTTCCCATCCAATCGAGCCGGCATTTTCTTTTATGTGTGCTATGTCTTTAGCTTTAGGTATGACTGCCACATTTTCGTGGGAAAGCAGCCAATTCAGTGCTATTTGGGCCGGCGTTTTGCCATGTTTTTTACACAAAAAATCCATTCTCTTATTGTGATTCTGTTTTGCCAGCAGGCCTTTGGCAAGCGGCGAGTACGCTATCAAAACGATGCCGTTTTTCTGGCAGTATTGGAGCATGCCATCCTCCGGGCTTCTTTCCGCAAGGCTGTATTCTACTTGATTTGCCACGATTTTATTTTTTGCATACGACTGCGCTTTTTTTAACAATCCGAGAGAAAAATTACTTACGCCGATAAATCTAGCCCATTTTTGTTCTACTAAAAAATCCATGGCGCGCATCGTATCTGTTAGTGAAAATCTCGGATTTGGGCCATGAATAAGATACAAATCCACGTAATTAGTTTGCATTCTTCTCAGGCTTTTTTTGGCTGCAGATATTACGCCATCGTAACTTAAATTTCTTGGCGCAACTTTCGTCGTTATGAATAACTTATTTCGGCCAATGGTTTGATTTAGCTTTCCGATAATTTCTTCGGCGCGCCCCGAGGCATACCCTTCAGCCGTATCTATGTGCGTAATTCCTGCGTTGACAGCCGCCCTCAGCGCAGCTACTGCTTCTTCATCTGCCACGCCGCTATCGCACAGGCCTGCTGTGCCTATTCCCAACGCAGGGATGTTTGGCGTTTCAATACTAATTTTACTCTCCATTGTGACATAAAACTTGGCTTGCAGAATGATGCGCTTATAACTACATCTCTTTGTTCCGCAATTTATATCGCTCTATTAATGTCCGCAGGCCTTCCTTTCTGTATGTGTTGAAAGCTATTTTTGCAAGTATCGCTTTATTTTCCGCGCTTCGTTTAATTCCACTCGGCAGCCATTTTAAAAAATCATAATAAAGCCCATAGTCTATGGCTACTTTAAAAATTTTAAATATTTTTCTTAGTTTCAATTTTTGGTGCGCAACGCCAAACAGGAACATATAATACGCCTTTTCCCTGTCTCTTTTGCTGAAATCAGGAGTTTCAAAAACGGGTTCTATACACTCAAAGCGCTTTTTAACCTGGCCGTCTGAACCAATGTCATTTTGTATTATTACGCCACGTTCATCGAACCAGTCTCTGGCAGTAGTGCCTTTATATGGAACTGCCATATTTAGGCTAACACCATCTGCCTTGACTTTTTTGCAGAACTCTATTGATGCCTTAGTCCTTTCTAAGTTGTCGCCGGGCAGGCCAATTATAAAAGTCAGTATTAGACCAAAATTGTGTTTTTTAATCAGCCTGCATGCATTTTCTATTGTCTCAATGGTTTCGCCTTTATCTATTAGCTTAAAAACTTCTGGGTGCGCGTGTTCCACACCTATTGCAATGCTTGAGCAACCGCATTTTTTTAGAAGCTCTATGAATTCATCTGTAATTCCGTCCGCACGCGTGTTTGTTACGAACAAGGGCGATTTTACTTTTTCTATGTACTGCCGTAGAAATTCGTTAAATCTTTCCTTGTGAACCGTCGGGTTATCGTCAATTACTCCGATGTACAAATGCGGCGAGATAGTCTTTTTTGCTATCTCTAACTCTTTTATGCAGTCCTCAACTTTTCTCAGCCTCCAGCGGCCATAGTCTAAGCTAACCACTGCACAAAAATTGCACTTATTAGGGCAGCCCTTGGACGTCATAATGCTATAGCCGCGAATTTCTTCATACATGTAAAACGTAGTATAATCCGGCAATGGCAAATCATCCAGATTAACGATCTCTTTGGCTTGTACGATTTTCGGCACTTCTTCCCGCATGGCATTTTCAACGACATCAATGACTGTCAATTCCGCTTCGCCGACTAATACATAATCTGCCCCACTGTTTTTTTGTACGTGCTCGGTATACAGCGTTGGATGCGGGCCGCCAAGTATTATGGGCAGCGTCGGATTTTGCGTGCGAATATCTGCAACGAGTTCATAAATAAACGGCGCAAGTGGTGTGTAGCATGCCATGCCTATGGCATCTGGACGGAACTCGCTTATAAATGTAGAAATTTTTATGTTCTCCATCTTGCGTATGGCGAGATAATCCAAAACCATCACTTCATGCCCTCTGTTTTTTAGTATTGTTGCAAGAATTGCGAGGCCATTGTGCGCATTCGAGAAAGTTGCGCTATCCTTTTTGGGATTTATTAAAAGCACCCGCTTTTGCCTACCTGGCCCAACTTTTTCCAAATTCCTGAGGTCTGAGGATTTCATTCTTCGACTCCTGCAAAAGAGCAGTTAACAAACAAAGTTTGTCTTACTATGGACGCAGTAAATCCTGCTAATTTAAATTCGTTGTGGTGTGCTTGATTTTGTCTTAATAACAAAAACTCGCTGCTGTTGCGTTACGTGCAAATGCTCGCGCTTAATTTTTAAGATTAACTATTTTATGCCTTGCATGGAAACAGAAGAAACACATTTAAAAATCCTAATGCGCGGCGCAGTGTTCGTATTCGCGGGTTTGGTCATATCAAAAATTCTCGGCTATGCCTATCGGCTCATAATTGCCAGGCTTGGCGCATCTGAGTACGGCCAATTTTCCATTGGTCTGGCAATAGTCAGCATAATAACTACGCTATGCCTTTTTGGCTTTCCACAAATGCTCATACGCTATGTGGCATATTACAAAAGCAGGCAGGAACTTGATAAGCTGAATGAAACAATAAGCTTCTCGCTAAAATTTACGTTTTTAATCAGCGTAGTGCTGGCAGGAATTTTATTTTTACTGTCAGATTGGATTGCGCTTAAGGTTTTTCATTCGCCTGGCCTGAACACGGTAATAAAAATACTGGCTATATCTATTCCATTTGATGTTGTCAGGAATAATATTTGGGGCGCAATAAAGGCACTTCAAAAAATCGAATATGAAGTTTACTCGCGGCATTTGGCAGAGAACATAACAAAAGTCGCACTCACAGTAATTTTTCTTTATGCTGGGCTTAGGCTATTTGGTGCTGCTGCGGCATTTTTCGGGGCAATTTTCGTAAGTTTTATTTTTTCAGCATATTTTATGCACAAGATTCTGCCAATTGATTTTAATGCGCCCCGCACCGGCATACGGCGCGAACTGCTGACGTATTCGGCCCCGCTGCTGTTAAACAATGCCATAATACCCGTACTAGCGTGGGCAGACACATTGATGTTGGGTTATTTTAAATCTGCTTTCGATGTCGGCATTTACAATGCAGCGGTGCCCACTGCACAATTAATGTATTTTTTCCCGAGTATGCTGCTGCCATTGTTCATGCCTGTATTAACCGGCCTTTATGCAAAGCAAGATAGTAGCATGTTAGCAACAATATATTCTACTATTACAAAATGGATATTTATGGTGAATTTGGCATTGCTGGCGGTAATTACAGCGCTGTCAAAACAATTCTTGGGTTTTTTGTTTGGAAGCGAATATGTTTCTGGCGCTACAGCGCTCCTTCTTCTTGCGATTGGGTATTTCGTGTACCATTTAAGCTTAACATGCAATGCTTTACTACTCACTGTTAAGCGCCCAAAACTCACATTCTTCGTATTTCTTGCCGGCAGCGCAATAAATATACCACTCAACTTATTATTAATCCCCTCATACGGGCTTTTTGGCGCGGCCCTGGCGACTTCTACATCTCTAATTCTGATGGGTTGCGCAAATATATTTTTTGCAAAACGCATCACTGGCCTGAGGCAATTCACGCCCACATATCTCAAAATAATATTTTCTGCAGCAGTATCATTTTTAGTTTTACAGTTTACGATAAGCGCGCTCCATGGCCTGCCAAACACTTTGTTATTTGCGGTAAGTGCATCACTACAATTAATTTCATATACATTGCTGCTTTTTTTTACGAAATCTATTACAAAAACAGACGTATTCATATTGCGCGAAATGCAAAGAAAAACAGGAATACGTATTCCGCTATTGCAGGGATTTGTTAAGCGTTTTGTTAAGTAATGTATTCGCTGCGGCAAAATAACTTCAACTCACCTAAATCTGCGAGTTTGAGGAATGGAAAAATACACTCATCCTCACACTGAAGCGCAGGGTTTCGCACGTTTTTCGCAACAACAGTTCAAAATCGTGCGCTACGTTTATTTTATGTGCTGCGCGTAACAATCCTGCGCACTGTTCCGAAGCAAACACAAACTTTAAAAGTTTAAGCCCAAACGCGATATGATGGCTAATCTAGACGTGCTATTCGTCAATCCAGGCAACGCAAAAAAGATATACCAGAGTTTAAGCGGAACGTTTTCGGCAATAGAACCGCCCTTTCTTGCTGCACTGTCTGCAGACTTCATCAGAAACAACGGCTTTGAGGCGGGCATTCTTGATTCAAATGCCCTCGGCATGGATTTTGAGGAAACTGCGCGTGAGGTTGCGCGGCGCAGCCCGCGGTTGGTGAATATTATTGTGCATGGCCAGCAGCCATCCGCATCAACGCAGCTTATGAGCGCTGTCGGGCCGCTATGCGCCGCAATTAAACACGTTAATCCTGAGACAAAAATCCTATTAACAGGCACACACCCATCTGCCCTGCCTGAGAGGACAATGAAAGACGAGGCCTGCGATTTTGTTGGCCAAGGAGAGGGGTTTCACACTGTGCTTGGCCTGCTGCAGAAAAAAGATTTTTCTGAAGTTCCAGGCTTGTGGCACAGGAATAACGGCAGCATCGTTCCACCAAAGATGCCTGCCAAGGACATAGAAGAAAAAGACATGAGTGCTGTGTTGCGCGGCGTGGCATGGGATTTACTGCCAATGGAAAAATACAGGGCACACAATTGGCACTGCTTCTCTTCTGATATTAACAACAGGCAGCCATATGCATCACTATACACCAGTTTCGGCTGCCCGTACAAATGCGTATTTTGCTGTATTAATGCGCCGTTTAACAAACATACAATACGATGTTTCAGCACAGACTGGGTGATGGAACAGCTGCGCATCCTCACGGACAAATATAAAGTAAAAAATTTGAAAATAATTGATGAAATGTTTGTACTGCGCCCATCACACGTCAAGGGCATTTGTGACGGCATTACCCGCGAAGGCATGGGAGATAAACTAAACATTTGGGCATACGCCCGTATCGATACCACGAACGATAATTTCTTAGACTTGCTGCAGCATGCCGGCTTCGGCTGGCTCGGTCTCGGCATCGAGTCCGGCAGCAAGCATGTCAGGGACGGTGTCGAAAAAGGAAGGTTCACTGATGATGATGTGATTCGCATTGTCAGAAAAATTCAGGCACATAAAATAAACGCTGCCAGTAATTTTATTTTCGGCCTGCCTGACGACACTTTGGAAAGCATGCAGCAAACGCTCAATCTTGCCTTGCGCCTAAACTCCGAATGGTCAAACTTCTATTGCGCGATGGCTTATCCCGGCTCGCAACTCTATCCACTGGCAAAACAAAAAAGCTTGCCGCTTCCCGATGATGCCGGCGGACTTGGCTGGATAGGCTACTCACAGCATGCCTATGAGACAATGCCTCTGCCAACGGAAACATTGCCGGCTGCTGACGTTCTGAGGTTCAGGGATAACGCGCACATAACGTATTTTACGAACCAGGCATACCTTGATTTAATCAAAGAAAAATTTGGCGACACTGTCGTTGCGCACGTAAGAGAGATGTGCACGCACAAGTTGAAGAGAAAACTACTTGGTGATTGATTTATTGCATGGGTTTTTACAGCGTTTTTTCATAACCTATACGAAGATTGAACTTTATTCTGCATACAGGTACTTTAAGGTACTTTAAAGTACCTAAGGCATGGTTGCACCATAAAGTCTGCAATCAAAGTGTTTCAAAATTAATACTTGTGGTTTTCCCATCCGGGCAACGGGCCAATAATCATGTTTTTCCTGAACTCATCGCGCGGCAGGTAAGGCTCCATATCTTCAATTGGCGTGTTCCAGCCAACAACACGTGGCGTATACGTATCCCATCCCCCGATATCTACATCGCACAGAGCAGGCCCTTCGTGCGCCAACACTTTTCTGATGCCTTCCTTAATATCGGAATTTCTCTTGATTGTGAACACTTTAATGCCATAAGCTTCGCATATCTTAACAAAATCCGGCGGATTATAGCCTTTTGGTCCGCAGGCTTCTTCGCGCCCTTCAAAATTAGTCCTCTGGAATTGCCTCGTAATTCCATAGCAATGGTTGTTTAATATGAATGTTTTAAAGCCCATGTTATAATTCTTCACGGTTTGCAATTCCTGCAGATTCATGTTAAAGCCTCCGTCACCTATGACGCACACAACATTGTGCTGCCTGTCCGAGGCCAGCCATGCACCCATAGTTCCTGCAAATGAAAAACCCATTGGCGAATTGCCATTATTTGTAATGAACCTCTGCCCTTTTTTTGTCTCGAATGCGTGGCTTGCCACTACGATATTGCCGCCGCAGTCACCGACAAAAATGTCTCCAGAGCGCAGCTCCTGTGATAACGTCCGCATGAACGCGTAGGGATGGACAAATCCCTTATTGCTGTTTTCTTCAAACATTGCCTGCGAAACTGTATCGTACTTGTTACGCCATTCTATTGCCATGCTTGCCCATTTGCTAAAATCAGGTATCTTCGCAGTGTCTAATTTTGCATTCAAACGCTCAAGGAACAGCTTTGCATCGCAAAAAATATTTACGTCAAACGGAACCTGCTGCATCGTTCTCTGAAGGGCTGGCTCGTCAACGTCAACGACATATTTTTTTGCCGCCCTGGCAAATGACTTCAAGTTGCCGCCTGTTATTCTGCCGGAAATTCTGCTTCCTACGGCCAGAAGCAAGTCAGAGTTTTGCAGGCCAAAATTTCTGCCCGCGCCGCCAAAAGTTCCAATGCGGCCGCCATAATATTCGTAATCCGAAGTTACTATATCTAATGAATTCCATGTTGGGTACATGGGTATTTTGAGGCGCGTCCCAATTTTTAACAGCAAGTCGATCGCACCGGATATTCCTACTCCGCCGCCAACCATAATTACTGGCCTTTCTGCCTGTGACAGCGCTGCCAAATATGAATCTATTTGCGCGTCAACGGCGTTTAGGTTATATGTTGTGGTTGCCGGCACCGGGTCAAATCCTATTAAGGACTCCGGATCGATGTTTGCCTTCTGCACATCTATCGGCAAGTCCAGCAAAACCGGGCCCGGGCGTTTTTCCCGCGCAATAAAAATCGCTTTTTCCAATTCATATTTTATTTTTAATGGGTCTTTGACTAACTTGGCATACTTTGTAATTGGCTCAGCTATCTTAACCATATCTGTTTCCTGAAAGCCTACCTGCCGTATGCTCGGATCTGGCCGCATGAACGCGGTTTTTATCTGCCCTGTTATGAATAGGCACGGCACAGAATCATAAAAGCAATTCGCGATTGGCGTGACAAAATTTTGGCCGCCCGGTCCGCTCGTCGCCATGGCAACGCCCAGATTTCCAGATACTTTTGCGTAACATTCTGCTGCAAATCCGCCGGCCTGCTCGTGCATCACGGAAACGTAGCGCGTTTTATCTGTCCGTGTAAACGCATCTATCATGTCGCCGTTTGCCGCGCCATAAACTTCGAAAATATCCTTTACTCCGAGGTCTGCCAAATGCTTTACGATAAAATCTGCGACTTTCATCCAATTATTGTAATAAGAAAGTCTTAAAAGATTTTCCCATCTGGACGATATAATAGCTTTTGGTCGCGCGCCGCAGATTAAAGGCGTGGTAATATCAAAGACCGAAAAAAAATTCGTTCAGAATGCCTCGCAACGTGTGCGCCCCCGCACGCCACCGCCCAAAAAGGCCGGGCCATGCCCTGCTTGCGTTACCGCCAATTCTTGTAGGCTCGTCGCCAGGTATCTCCATGACTTTCAATTTTTTCTTTGCGCAGCGTATTGACAAAACAGCCTCAAAAAACGGCCCTTTTACATCGCGCATTTTAAGTGTTGTCAAAAGCTCCTTTTTAAAGGCGCGGTACATCACCAGCGCATCGGTATATTTCGCGCCGAATAGCCCATTTATTATCACACGGGTAAATAAAAAATTTCCAAATCCTGTGAGGATGCTATCGTCATAACTTTTTGCGCCCTTTGCATAGCGGGAAGCTATGGCCATGGCATAGCCCTCTTTCATTTTATCTACGAGCGCCGGAATCAACTCCGGAATGGAATTATTATCCGGGCTGAATAGTATGATGACGTCACCCGTTGCTGCTTCAAAGCCTTCCCACCACGCGGCAACGACGCCGGGTTTTTTCTGGGTAATTACGTTGTAGCCATTGCTCTGCAGATACTCCCGCGTGCCATCAGTTGAGTTGCCGTCTACAATTAAAATTTCATCAACCCACTCTTTTTTAATTCGCGGCATGATAGCCTTGACGCCTTCAGCTTCGTTCAAAGTCGGAATGAGCAAGGTAGTTTTCATAGATTAAGCTTGACAGAAAAGCATATAAGTATTTTGAGCACTCTGCTAAACACAACTATTAAACTATTACACTACGTTGGCGTACAACATGGGCGAAAAAATTACCTTATCCAAAGAAGAATTTGAGAAGCTTAGGAAAACAATTGCATCAGCAGAAAAAGAGAATGATGAATTCATCATCGTTCCTAAAGAGGAATACGAAAAACTTAAGAATGACAAACAGGTTTATGACGTTGTTTTTGAATACTTGGCGAAGGGGCTCGAGGAGTTTGCAAAAAAAGTAGAATCTTCAAAATGAAAATAATGATGCTGTTCCCGTTGTGGTCTGAAGAATATGGCGCGACAATATCCCATTTTGCAAAAAAGGCAGGGCATTACCCGCCATTGAATTTGGCATATCTCGCGGCTCTTGCCGAAAGACAAGGCTGCGAAGTGCGGATTATTGATGGCGAGGCAGACGGCATACCCTTGCCAAAGTTGGTTGAAAAAACAGTTGAATTTTCTCCCGATTTAGTCGGCATAACTGCAACAACCCCTTTTTATCACATCGCAGTTGAACTCGCAACGAAACTCAAAGAAAAATTACCCGGCGTTACTGTGGTTATTGGCGGGCCACACATCACAGTCATGAAAGAAAAAGCATTTAATGAGTGCTTTGACTATGCGTTTATTGCTGAGGCAGATAATTCGTGGCCACAATTTTTGGAAAAATTCAAAAATAAAGATGACACATCCACAATAGGCGGTCTGCTCTACAGAAGAAACGGTGAAATCATGTCCACCGGCCCGTCAGAGCCACTCAATGATGTAAATACTGTGCCCATTCCCGCAAGACACCTGCTGAATATGGACAGCTACACTCTCGGCACCATGAAGGGCATAAAAAACTTCACAAGCATAATGACTGTAAGGGGCTGCCCTTTCAGCTGCATTTTCTGCAGCACAAAAGTTTTTGGAAAGGATTTTAGGAAAAAAGAGCCAAAAAAAGTAATTGAAGAAATAAAAGAATGTATTGAAAAGTACGGCGTCAAGCATTTTATGTTCTTGGACGATACGCTGACTTTGCACAGGCAGCACATTATAGACATATGTAATTTGATAATTGAGGAAAAACTGGACATAACTTTTGAGGGTAGTACGCGCGCCAATCTCGTCGACGAAGAGCTTGTGGCACGGATGGCTAAAGCTGGTTTAATACGGCTTTCATTCGGATTGGAGTCTGCTGATGAAAACATCAGAATCACAATGAAAAAAATGGTCCCGCTTGAAGCATACATAACTGCAAATAAACTCACAAACAAGTATGGCATAGAAACTTTGAATTCGTGCATGATTGGCTTGCCTGGCGAGACACGTGAAACCGTGAAAAAAACACTTGCCTTTTTAAGGAATTCGAAGGAGATTAAGCAGGCAAATATTAGCATAGCGGTTCCATATCCTGGAACAGAGCTCAGCGAAATGGCAAAGACGGGCCAAATGGCGTTGAAACTGGAAACAGAGGATTTTTCGAATTATCGGCGGTATAATGCCGCAGTCATGACGGTCGGAGACCTCTCCCCAGACGATTTAATAGAAATACAAAACGAAGCTTTTGCAAGCATATACATGGCTCCATGGAGATGGGAGCCAATGATTAATAAATCTGGAATGATGGGCGCGGCTATTACTTTTAGGCGGCTGGTAAGCGCGCTGAAGAAAGGCGGCACAAGGTACATTACGAATGAGCAATTAGGTATTACAGAATCCTCCATGCAGGTCGCAGCAGATTCTTCGGTTCAGGCGTAATTTCTGTCTGCGCGGCAGATACATTCAATAATAGTGTAAATTCTTCGCAGCAACAAAAGAGAACCCTCTTTCAGTCAGTGCTTTAGCAGTATTGTTTACCGCATCGTGCTTGTCTAAATAGTTCCGGAGTAAGTGTGGCATTAGGCTGGCCTGGCTTACCTGCTCTTTTAGAAGAAAATAATCCAAGATATCCGATGGGTGCTCCCGCCTGCTGTCAACATTAATTTCGCCGCCCTCGTGTTTGGCGCTCATATTTCTAACTTTGCCTGCAATCTCCAGCAATTCATTCCTGCGATCATATGGCTGCCGGACTATGCTTTTTGTTGTTTCCAGAATATGATGTTCAAAACGAACATGGTCTTCGAGGCCGAGGCGTTTTCTCATTCGGGCTGCGATTTCTATTGTTTGATTGTTAACAGAGTTGGAAAAATTCAACCCCTTTAAAGGTGTTGTTCCATCTGCCCTGCTGAATAAGCGCGCGGCTGCTAGCGTCCAAAATATCGAATATGGATTATCGTGTCCAGTGAATACAGATATTTTAAATTCATTATTAATGCCTAATTTATGCATCATATATCCAACGATAATTGTGCCATAGTTTACATTCAGTACTTCCTTAACGCCAAAAGTCGTATAGTAATGAAGGAATTCATCTGCCCACTTAATTGGATGGCTATTAGGCTGTCCAACGCCGCCAAAATAACCAGTTATTGTTGCGGGCCCGCCAAGATGGACGTTGCTGCCGTCGGTGCCTTTCGTGTCCAGCGTTTCGCAGCATGATGCGCCGATTATTTTTGCCATGGCCTGCACTGCTGGCAAGTCGCCATTGGCTTCTTGCTCTTTCATATTTCTAACCCTAATTATTCTGCCAGGCATCATCTCTCGCTTTTCTATTGCCTGTTTTGCTTCTTCTATTAAAAATAAAGGATAATGAGCAGAACATATTTCAAGCGCGACTGCGTTATTATCATTAAAAAACATCATGTCTGCTTTGTCATCGAGTATTTTTCTTTGGTAATCTTTTACACTTATGAATGCGTGGGCGTCTCGTTGCTTGATCAACCAATTAATATCGCCGTAGTGTGGCGACTGGGCTTTTTCCATTGCGGCCATGAGATTTTCCAGCCTACCAGCCTCCGTTGCTTTCTTATTGATTTCTTCTACGCCGCCATATTTGTCAATAACTTCAAGCAGGCCACCCGTAATTTCACTATCCGAACCCAGCAGAAGCTGATTAACTTCGTCCAATCGTTCAACTGAAATGCTTAGTTTATCTTTTATCATGAAAAGTTACAGAACAATAAAAATAAAAAGCTTTGTTGGCAGAGGAATCTGCGCGTGTTGTTGAGATACAAATATGAAAATAACTATTTATCAACTGCGATACGCATTTAAAACCTATTTTCAAATACAAAAATATGGCTGCGTGGAAAAATATCAATTGTGCGATTTGTGGTATCGCCAATACTGAAATAATTTACAATCAAAAGACAAACTATTTGGAACTTTCGGAACTTGCTTTTTTTGCACGCAAGTTTCCAAAACAAATCCATTCTCAGATAGTGCAGTGTAAGTCCTGCGGCTTGGTGTTTGCTAATCCAATCTTAGACTCAAAAATAATAAGCAAGCTCTATTCTGACGCCAACTGGTTCGCAGAGCCGCAGCTTGAGAACATGAAATACGATTACCTAAGGGAAATAATGGCGATTCTGCCATTGTTAAAATCGCGGGATGCGATGCTTGAGATTGGGTGTGCTGACGGATTTCTTTTGGCAGAGGCAGGCAAGTTATTCAAAAAAGCGGTTGGTGTTGAGCCATCAAAAGCAGCCGCGATAGCAAAGCTTGCTGGCTTAAATATCATTCACGACGAATTCAAACCTGGCTTATTTGAACCAAAATCATTTGATTTTGTCTGTGCATTTCAGGTGCTTGATCACTTAATTACGCCAATGGAAAGTTTGCTGGAAATCTACAAAATATTAAAGCCTGGCGGCATTTTTTTAGCGGTAAATCACGATATCAAAAGCCCGCTGGCAAGGCTATTCGGCAAAAACTGTGCCATGTACGACATACAGCACATCTACCTTTTCGATACAAAGACAATTCGCCTATTTTTAGAAAACGGCGGGCTTGAGGTTTTGAAAGCACAGGACATCAAATACACGTATAGGCTCGACTATGCAATAAAAATGCTGCCGTTTGGTGAAAACACCCGCAATAATTTAATCAGATTAACAAAAATGCTTCACCTCGACAGTATTAACTTTTCGATGTTTGGTGGCAACATGGTGGCGGTCGGAAAAAAGCCTTTGTAAAACCCCGATACTTTTTTATTGGTTCCGTTCTTGCATGCACACATGAAGGGACGGTATGTCGCGCACGCCATTTTTTTCCTGTTGCTTGTGGCTTTTATTGCCAGCCGTTTTGTAAGCCTTGATGCTGACCCGCCCGTAGCTCAGTGGGCTCCCGGCATCGGCGAGGAAGGTTTCTGGGGTGCGCCGGCAAGAAATCAGGTACTATTCGGAGACTGGCGCATTGACGAGTACACTACGCAGCATTTAATCATGACTCCATTATATTCGGCGATGCTCTTGCCAGTTTTTAAGCAATTTGGCGTTGGCTTGTCACAATTCAGATTGCTTTCCGCCATATTCGGCACGCTATCAATTGTGCTGCTATATTTTTATATATCGCGGGAAAGCAGACGAGCCGCACTGCTGACGGTGATTTTCCTTTTTCTAAACGATTCTTTCTTTTCGCACAACAGGCTCGGCCTCGTGGAAACAACTCTGACATTTTTTATAACGCTGTCTGCAATTTCTTTTCTGCTGGCAAAAGACAATAAATTCTTAATATTTTTGTCGGGTACGATTTTTGCAATCGCTACGTTTGTAAAAATATATGGCCTATTTTTTATATTAATCGTGCCATTTTTATATTATGTAAACATAAGAAAAGGGCACATAAAAAACAATGTTAAAAATCACGCCAAAAATATTTTATATTTTGCCCTTGGAGCCTTGCTCGTATGCGCCATTCTAGCAATATTTTTTTATCTGCCAGAACTCGATAAAGTAAATTCTTTTGGCGGCACCATGGGCCAATCATTAAAAGGCAGGGTCATAGCAGAGAATGTGTTTAATTTAATAATAAGCCCTTTCTTCGCATCGCTGTCCACTGCGATTCTGTTTATTTTTAGTCTACTGTACTTGCTGCAACTCAAAAAACCGCTTGCCCAAGTGCCTAACTATCAATTGTTGGGTATTGCGCTGTTTTTTGTTACGTTTGTTGCATCCCTACTGACCACATTTTCAATTAGGCGGCTTATTCCACTTTTAATTCCCACCGCAATTCTAGCTGCGGCATATTTGGTAGATAGCAAAAATACCGACAAACTTCAAAATACAAATACTAACGCCCTGATCCTTGCCTTGTTCATATCCATTTTAGCGCAGAGCGTGTTTTTTGAATTTGGAATTAAACATTATTTCGCGGCAACGTTGTTGTTATTTACTTCTTTGTCGCTCGTATCGGTTTTAATTAAACGCAGCAAAATCGCCGCACATCTTGATTACGCCAGATTAGCTATTTGCGTGGCCAGCTTTACGTTATTTGTTGGAGCTTTCAAGGCGATTCTAAATGTATTTACTGCAGCGTCATTTACATTACCTGCAATTCTTGCCGCATGCGCAACGTGTTTTGTTTATTTTACATTGTATGAGAAAAATTTCGGCAGCGCACTTGTTTTTGTTTATCTGATATTTAATATAATTATTATTGGCTCGGCAATTTTTTATCCCGCATACTCAATAAAAGAGACTTCTGCAAAACTTTCTGACATGGTTGGCAATAGCATTGTTACTGGCCCGCCGGCATATCAGCTGGCATACGAAGGAAATTACCTGCCCTTGTGGTACTCGCCACATTATGCGCTCAATTCCAATGTTAATCGCGATAAAAAAGACGGCATCAACTATTTAATTACAAAAGACAATTTTGATAATAACTACATGCACCTCCGGCCTTCCGAGGTTAATGCAACTCATATCAGCACATTCTCGATTTTAAGAAACCAAATGGCATACCACATTTACAAAATCAATTAGCTACATGCGCTTCAAAAAACGTTTTCACAGATTTGAAAACTGATTTTTTCGCACCATTTGATAAGTTCGTATCAGCTCTTTTATGCCATCCTGCAAACTATATTTTGGCGTAAAACCGGTTTTTTCTATTTTTTCATTGCTGACTATGTAATTTCTCTGATCTGTGTCCTTAATCCAGTCGCCAGTAAATTCAGTAAACCAAAATTTTGGTATGAATTTCTTTATTTCCTCGCACAATTCTAATTTCGACAAATTTGCATCACTTAAGCCAAGATTATACACTTGATTTTTCATCACATCAAAATTATTTAAGCTGTGTATAAACGCCCTGGCTATATCTCGCACGTGTATATAGTTTCGTTTGAAGTGTGCCTCAAACAAAAGCATGGAACGTTCTGTTAGTGCGCGATAAACAAAATCATTTACTAATAAATCAATACGCATGCGCGGGCTTGCACCAAACGCCGTTGCCAGCCTCAGTACAACGCTATTTTTGCTTGACAGCACTAAATTCTCTGCTTCAACTTTCAAGCGGCCATACAGAGAAATCGGCCTCAACGGAGTTTCCTCAGTGCAATATATATCTGCCTGCCCCACGCCATAGCCGCTATTCGTATTTGGATAGATTATTTTTTGGTGCTCCTGCCGAAGCTTTAGCAGCAATTCCATTGCCCCAACTATTGTGGTTTTTGCTGCAACTTCATCTTTCAGGCAGGCCATCTCGCCAGTTATGGCTGCAAGCGGAAAAATTGCGTCCGCGTCCTTCACATGCTTTGACATTACCACCCAATCGCGTGCATCTCCCCTGACTATTGTTAGATTTGGATGGTGGCAGCAATGTAAAAGCGACTGTTGGCCATACATAAAACTATCTATGACTGTAACTTCATGCCCCTCGTTCAATAGCTCGGGCACCATTACCGAGCCAACATAACCCGCTCCACCCGTAACTAATATTTTCATAGCCCCACACCTCGCAAACACGGAGTATTTTATTTGATTTGCAGTTTACTGAGAACAAAAAATCTTTTAAGTTTATTGACGCACACAAAACACACTAGACAGTGGTACGCTGGCTAAATAAATAACATTCTATGGACATTCACAAGTTATTTAAGTTTTATTGTTTGCATTACATTAGCAAATCGGATGCCCGTTACTGGCGCATTTGCGTAAAATGAAAAACTTAACCGAGTTCGCAATAATACTGAACCCGAAGGATACTGTGGCCACGGTGCTACGCGAACTGGACTGCGGCGATTACACGCACGATGGCGGCAAAGTTATGATAACTCAGAAAATACCCGTTGGATTCAAAGTGGCATTAAAAAATATCACAAAAGGCGACAAAGTATTCAAATACGGATATCCAATAGGTATTGCAACCGCAAATATAAACTGCGGCGAAATGATACACACACACAATCTCATTAGTGCAATAAACACGAGTGGCAGGCCATCGGGAACATGAACAGCGAAAACGTAAAAATCAGCGGTTACGCAAGAGGTTCCGGCGCATACGGCATCAGAAATCATATAATAGTAATGAGCTCTGTGTCGTGCGTAAATAATTTTGTGCAAAAACTCGCGGCGCTTGACGGCAATGTAATTCCAGTAACGCATCCTCATGGCTGCGATCACATTGGCGACGATAGGTTACAGGTGCTGAAAACGCTGCGCGGGATATGCAACAACCCAAACGTTGGCGGCGTTTTGCTCGTCGGCCTTGGGTGCGAAAATGTAAGCGTAGGCGAAATACTTGCAGGAATAAACACCGAATACAAAATTGTAAAAAAACTTGGCGTTCAGGAAATAGGCGACTCAAAAAAAATAATAGACACTGGCATGCAATACCTAAAAGAAATAAAAGAATTTGTGTCAAAACAGAAACGAGTTGAATTTGATATCTCGCATCTGACTGTTGCAGTAAAGTGCGGCGGTTCGGACCCATTTTCTGGCATAACCGCAAACCCCACAGTCGGCATGGTCTGTGACAAAGTAATTGGGCTTGGCGGCACGGCCATATTAGCCGAGATACCCGAACTGATTGGCGCGGAAGAACTTTTGGCTGGCAGGATAAAAGACAGCAGCCTGAAAGAAAAACTTTTGCAAAAAACAGGGCGCTATGTTAGCATAGCACGGTCGCTAGGCCAGGATCTCCTGGGTGCCAACCCAACGCCCGGAAATATACGCTCTGGAATAACAACGATTGAAGAAAAATCACTCGGAGCTGCAATGAAAGGCGGCACCACAGAAATAAAAGAAATTGTCGAGTATGCAGAAACGCCGAAGTCAAAAGGATTAGTAATAATGGATACGCCGGGAAATGATATAGAATGTGTTACTGGCTTAAGTGCGGGCGGCGCAAACATTGTTATGTTCACCACTGGCCTTGGCACGCCAGTCGGCAACCCAGTCGCACCCGTAATTAAAATCGCTTCAAACTCGATAACATTCAACAAGATGAAAACATTCATCGACATAAACGCTGGAGAAATTCAGGAAGGCAAGCCCATGCCAGAAGTGGCGAACGACTTATTTAGCTTTCTGGTAAAAACATGTAACGGTGAAAAAACACTTGCTGAAAAGAACGAGCAATACGATTTCGCAATAAATCGGCTTGCCCCGACATTTTAGCACACGCCAAAATGAATGAAAAAATGTTAGACGTCATGAAAGAAGCTGCGCTGGCCGGAGCCGCAGGCATAAAGCTGGCTAAAGCTGCGAACATCACTATGAAAGAAAAATCCCCTGGCGAATTCGTAACAAATTGTGACATTGCATCTGAAAAAGCCATAATAGACATTCTAAAAAAACACTACCCACAATCATCATTTCTTTCTGAAGAAATTGGCAAGCTTGAAGGCGGCAATCCTTTGTGGGTTATTGACCCGCTGGATGGCACACATAACTTTATGTTTGGCGACAAATTGTATGGAATTTCCATTGCCGCTTATGAAAATAAAGATGCTGTGGCGGGAGTTATATATCTTCCCGAGTTTAACGCTATGTATTATGCGGCCCGTGGTGGCGGAGCATTCCTAAACGGCAAAAAAATAAATGTATCTGACAGGATGCCACTAAATAAATGTATGATTGCATATGGCCCAAACCTCCACAGGCACAAAGACGCGATGGCACACTTAAGCATATTGGCAAGGGAGTGTTTTACCATACGAATTTCTGGCTCCGCAGTCGTTGGTTTGGCAAACATAGCCTCTGGCGTATTAGATGCGAGGATATTCCATGGCACGAAACCAGTAGACTTTGCAGCTGGGGCGCTGATTGTTACGGAGGCTGGCGGCAAGGCAACAGATTTTAACGGAGAACAGTATTCCTTAGAAACTTCAGACTTAATTATATCGAATGGAAAAATACATAAACAACTATGCGAATTATTGCGCGGGAAAGGTAAATAAAATGGATGTCACATTTGGCACTCTGAAGATAAACGGGCAGGCAAAAAAACATTTCTCTGAAATTTTCAAAACACATTGGGCGACGCAGGGCCCAAAAGTTAAGCAGTTCGAGGAGGAGTGGGGCAGGCTCTTCGGCTACAAGCACAATGCCGCAATGGCAAATGGGACGTGCGCAGATATTGCTGCCTGCATGGCACTATATGATTTCGGCGCGAAACGTGGCGATGAAATTATCGCGCCGGCCTGCGCCTTCGCCGCTGTTGGAAATTCAATTCTTGCTGCAGGCTTCAATCCCGTTTTTGTTGACATTGAGCGTGAAACTCTCAACATAAATCCAAAAAAAATCGAGGAAAAAATTACGCCAAAGACAAAGGCGATAATGGCTGTGCACACAATGGGCAAGCCATGTGAAATGGATGTCATAGTGGATATGGCGCGCAGACACGACCTACACGTAATTGAAGATGCGTGCGAGGCGCATGGCGCAAAATACAAGGACAAATTTGTCGGCCATTGGGGCGACATGGCCACGTTCAGTTATTACGCCGCACACCTGATTTGCGCTGGTGAAGGCGGCATGGTTTCGACAAACAACGAACAATTAGCGCCAGTATTGCGCTCGGTGCGCACGCATGGCAGGCGGGACAATGATTTATACTTCGATCACGTCAGGCCAGGCCTGAACTTAAGAATGAATGATATGGAGGCTGCGGTCGGCCTGTCAAGCATCGCGAGTTTTTGGAAGGTATTTAACAAAAGGAAACGGAACTTGAATTATCTCTTGAAAAAAACGAAAGACCTGAAGGACTTCGCTTTCTTTAATTCTGAAGGCCCAAATGAGTCCGTAACTGCGCATGCATTCAGCATCACTGTAAAAAAACCCGAGCTTAATGCAAAAGAATTAGAAAAATTTCTGACAACAAATGGCGTGCAGTGCAAGAGAAACTTTGGAAGCATGCCGACACAGCATGCCGCATTTTCATTCATGGGTCACAAGCTTGGCGATTTTCCAGAATCAGAGTACGTTGGTGACAACGGCATACATATGGGAATACACCATGGCCTGACAAAAGAGCACTTAAACTATGTATCTGATTTACTGCACCAATATTTTGGAAAATTTGCGCTGCAAAACCCGGCATCAGCGCCAGCAACTTTTTAAACTTTCTTTCTAAGCTTTGCCACGCTAATATGTTGAAATATTTTTCAGATACCAATCATATGTTGATTTTATTCCTTCTTTCAGTTCTATTTGCGGTTTCCAGCCCAGCGCATTTATTTTTCCCGAATCCAAAAACTTTTTCATAATTCCGTCCGGCTTTGACGTATCAAAAACAATTTCGCCGGAAAAACCAATTGCTTCCTTTACGACCTGTGCAAATTCGTGTATTGTTGCATCATTGCTGCAGCCGGCATTAATTAGATCTGATGAATTATATTTTTCCATCAGGAACAGGCATGCCCGTGCGGCATCGTCAACGTGCATTATTTCCCGTCTTGGCTGGCCTGTGCCCCACAATTCTACTTTATTCTTGCTGCCGGCCTTGGCTTCGTGAAATTTTCTTATCATTGCGGCGACAAAATGTGAGCCCGCAATGTCAAAATTATCGTTCGGCCCGTAAAGGCTGGCGGGAATAACGGCGATAAAATTCGTGCCGTACTGCTTATTATACGCTTGGCACATTTTTACGCCTGCAATTTTTGCTATTGCGTATGGCTCATTTGTAGGCTCAACTGGGCCCGATAAAAGATACTCTTCTTTCATTGGCTGTGCACAATTCTTCGGATATATGCAATTGCTTCCCAAAAACAATAATTTTTTCACACCCGTTTTCCATGCTGAGTGCAGTACATTTGTATATATTTGCAAATTATCATAAATAAACTCGCCTGTTAGCGTTCTGTTTGCCTCTATGCCGCCGACCTTCGCCGCAGCCAGAAAGACATATTCTGGTTTCTCGCTACAAAAAAATTCTTGTGTGACTGTCTGATCGCGCAAGTCTAATTCGCTGCGCGGCCTTAAGATTAAATTAGTGTGGCCTTGCCTTTTGAGTTCGCGGACAAGCGCAGAGCCTAACAGCCCATTATGGCCTGCTATAAATATTTTTGAATTTTTTTCCATTTTGGCTAACTGCTGCGCATTGGACCTGCCGCCAATAAAACGCCTCACAATAACTTATTTAAGGTTTGCTATAAGATTTATTGCTGTCGCGGAAAAACTAAAATGAGTAAAATGAGAGCGGGTGTCAATGGATTCGGCAGGGTAGGGCTTCATCTCCTGAAGTACTGGCTGGACCGCGCAGGCGAAGCTAATTTTGAAATTGCTGCCATAAACGACGAAGTTCTTACGCTAGAACAAGCATTCAACATAATACAAAACGACAAATACGTAAAATTCAACGCATATGATGTTTCTAAAGGCCATGGCGCGCTGATTATCAACCATTCTAATGGGAAAAACTATGCCATTCCGTATACTACCTTGCCAAAAAACAAAATTCCTTGGGTTGGAAAAGTAAATATTGCCTTGGAGTGTTCCGGAAAATACACGACAAAGCTGGAAAGCGACAGCTATGTGACTGGCAAAACCAAAGTTGCGGTTGTTTCTGCCACTGTATGGGATGCTGACAAAACTCTGGTCTATGGTTTCAACCATGAAGAGTACTTGCCCGGCATGAGAGTTATTTCTTATGGCTCGTGCACTGTTAACGCGTACGTTGCGCTGGCAAGCTACATTAACGACAAGTATGGCGTCGAAGATAGTGACTTCTCCGTGATACACAATTTGCCGGAATACCAGCTAAAAAATTTTAATTCCTTAAACCGCAAGTTTTCTACCATCCAAAAATCTGCATGCAGTCTGCTTCCTTTCCTTTCGGACGAAAAAAATTTCGCCGTTATGTACACTATCGTTCCGTACGCTGGAGTTTCCATGCTGGACTTTAGGTTTCGCGTAAAGCGCCCCATTTCCAAGGGCACTTTGTTTACTGATCTAGAACAGGCAATCACTCAAGGAAAGCTTAAAGGCCTGTATGGCATATCTGACACAAACAACGGCCCGGAAGAGCATAAATTCACCACACATTCGGCAGTCATAGTAAAAAGTACTTCTAAGACCGTTGGCAACAACATTTACCTTCATGGCTACATGGATAACGAAAACTCTGTGAATAGATATTTTGACTTGGTAGATTACATTTCATCAAATCTAGCGTAACGCTGCCTGCGGCAACAGTGATGAGACAATCTTAAAAATCTTATTGTTTTCTGAAGCGCATGCAAATCACATTCATCGGCACGCTTCCGCCGCTCAAAACTAATGTATATTACTGCACTTCACTAGTCAGCGCACTTTCAACAAGTTCTGATATTGAATTTTTTGCTTTCAAGTCACTATACCCTGATCTTATATATCCGGGAAAAAAACAATTCGACGAGACATTCAGTTTTAAATTTAATAAAAACGTAAATGTAAAGCATTTGATAAGCTATTACAATCCATTTTCATGGATCTTGGCAGGCCTGCATGCCAAGGGCGGCATAATTCATGCACAATGGTGGCACTTGTGGTTCACTCCCATTTTTTTAGTAATATTTGCACTCGCGTTGCTTAAAAAAAAGAAAACTGTCCTGACAATACATAATGTCCTGCCGCATACAACTTCTACGGCAATAAAAAAAGTAAATTATTTTTTTAATGGATTTTTATTCCGTGCGTGCAGCCACTTCATAGTCCATTCCAAAACCAATGCAGCACAGTTAACTGAATTTTATAACATACCAAAAGAAAAAATTTCGGTTATTCCCATGGGAATCCATGACGCATATGTTAAAAACAACTGCGATTCGCAGTCTATAAAAAAAGAATTTGGAATAAACAAAACTGCAAAAATAATTTTATACTTCGGAACAATAAAAAACTATAAAGGTGTTGATAATTTAATAACTGCATTTGCAACAGTTTCTAAAAAATATGAAAACTCTGTTTTAATAATTGCTGGCGAGCCTTGGGTAGATTGGAAAAACTGCAGTGAATTTATTAGCAAAAATAACCTAGCTGATAAAATAATTGCACATCTGAAATATATTCCAATGACCGATGTCGAAAAATACTTTTCTATTGCGGATTTGGTAGTATTGCCTTACAAATTTTTTGACGCGCAGAGCGGGCCAGGCAACATCGCACTTGCTTTTGGCAAGCCATTAATTGTAACGCACGTAGGCAGCCTGCCGGAGCTCGTTAAAAATGAGGTTTGCGTTGTCGAGCCAAGCCAGCCGGAAAAGCTTGCAAACGCAATCTTGAAAATAATTTCTGACGAAAGGCTGCTGACGGAATTATCGGAAGATTCAAAAAAGTTGGCAAAGAAGTTCTCATGGGAAAATTCCGCCATGCAAACAATAAAAGTTTACGACAAGCTGCTAAACGCAGGCAGCAAGCCGCCTACCAAGAATATTGCCACTGATTTTCCAAAAAATGAAAACTGAAATTGAAGGGCCGGGCATCGATTATGAACGTTATGCGCTGGGCAAATGCCTAGAACGCATAGCCAGAAAATATGACGTCAAAACTGTTTTAGAAATTCCGGCGTGGGGCTCAAAAGTCATGCCGTCCCTTTACTCGCTGGGCTTTGGGCAGGCCGGCTGCAGCGTTACACTGGCTAATGCAGATAAAAAGGCAATTACAGCGTGGCGCGAGCTTGGTTTCAAAGCGAAATTTGCTGACGTTGCAGACATCTGCAAAACGCAGTTCGAGGATAATAGTTTTGATTTCGTATGGGACTTTACATTTCTGCCAAAGGCCGAGGACAAAAATAAAAAACTAGCGGAAATGGTGCGCATTTCGAAAAAATACGTTGCGGTTTTTTGCGTAAATGGATACAACCCGGGATTTATGTCGCATCGGCTGGCGCACAAGTTTCACAAAATACCATGGACACATGGCGAGCCCGGTCTGCACTTTCTGAAAAATCTAAGGGCGATGTTTCTGCGCAATAATCTCAAAATTACAGAAGTTGGCGTTGTAAACACGCCGCCATGGCCTGACAGCATCGGATTCAGGGACATAAAAATACACAAAATGAACTTTTCGGGAGAAATAAATTGGCACAGCGAAACCCTGAATTATATTAAGAACAGCAACACACCAGATTGGATAAAAAAAATACATAAATTTGAAAGCCTGCCCATTCCACTGGCAATAAAACTAATTTATGCGCACATATACTATGTTATTGGAGAAAAACTATGACTGGTCTTAAACAACTTACTTGCGAGGCAGGCCAATGGAAAAATTAAACTTTGCGTTAGTTGGCACGGGGCACATTGCACACGTACACGCGAGAGCAATCAAAAGCCTGAAAAACGCAAATCTTATCGCCGTGCGCGGCAGCGATAAAAGCCACACTGAAAGTTTTGCAAAAAAATTCGGGGCACAGGCATACACAGACTATGAGTCGTTATTAAAAAAAGAAAATATTGACGTTGTTGACATTGTTGCGCAAAGCAATATGCACGCGGACTTTGGCGTACTTGCTGCTGAGGCTGGCAAGCATGTCATCGTGGAAAAACCGATTGACATTTCTCTTGAAAAGGCAGATTTGCTGATAAATGCCTGCAGGAAAAACGGTGTTAAGCTTTCGGTGATATCGCAGCACCGTTTTGACAGCGCTGTCATCGCCCTGAAGAAAGCCATAGACGCCGGCGATTTTGGCAGGCTATTTTTTGGCAGGGCCGCAATACATTGGCAACGCACACAGGAATATTATGATACCTCTAATTGGCGGAAAAATATTGCCCTGGCTGGCGGCGGCGCGCTAATGACGCAGGCAATACATTACATTGATATTTTGCGCTGGCTTTTCGGCGATGTCGAAAGTGTTTCTGGCGAGATTGCAACTGTGGCACACAAAATAGAAGTTGAAGACATCGGCACAGGCATACTGAGATTCAAGAGCGGTGCGCTAGGGCAAATCGAAGGCGATACTGCTGTTCAGCACAATATGCCCAACACTATTGAAGCGCATGGCACTTCGGGCTCTGCGATTCTGAATGGCTGGCGCTTTGCAAACCGCGCAGTCCTGTGGCAAACATCACGAAGTTTTGATTTTAGACACCTGCTGGCGTTCATGCCCGGAACGATAAGAAATCAAATATTAAATTTCACGTCCGCCATCAAAACAAATGCCTTGCCTGCAGTGACTGGAGAAGATGGACGGACGGCTCTTGAAATAGTTCTCGCGATATACAAATCGGCGATGCAAAAATGCGAAGTGGCGTTACCACTATGATTGCGGCATTACGCAGCTTGTTTATAAGCAGCTCCACAGCACGTCATAAATGAAATTAACGTCAATCTTGCACCAAAAGCCGCACATAAAGTTTTATAAAAGTTCTTGCTTGTTGACATGATTATTGCGGTGATGAACAATGGGTTTATTTGGCTTGGCTGCGCAGTCGCTTTTGTTTTTAGCTTTGGCCACATTTTACAATATTTTTTGTTATTTTGTGCCTGCCATGAAATACAAAATCCTTCTGAAATATGCCGGAGAACATATCTCTATTCTAAATGCATTTTTAACGTTCACAATAACTAAATTTTCAACAACAATAACTCCTTTTGTATCCGGGCCAATGATTGCCAAACCCATGGCTAGCAAATATCTCGCAAATATACCATTAAAAAAAGGGGCGTTCATTACTGCGTTTGAGCAGCTGCTAGATTTTGGCTCGTTTCTATTGCTTATTCCAATACTCATGATTTTTATAGGAGAGCGTGTGTTTTTTAATAGTGTTATGCCAAAATTAATTTTATTTTTCGGCGTGGTGATTTTTTGCACCATTGCCTTGATTAAACGAAAACACCTTGTTTCATTTATTTGGAAAGCCAAGACTCTTTTGCCAATGAAAATTCGCATATTCGGAAAAAATGCCGGCTTAAGTGAAGAAAATGCACATCAATTACTTAACGATATTTTGGTTTACGTAAAAAATCCTAAACCCATCGCGGCACTTATCCCTTTTTTCGCATTTCAGTTTCTTGCCATGCCAATCATTTTGCAGCTAGTCGCGTTGGCGTTTGATGTTAATTTATCATTTAAATTGGCATTTGTAATATATTGGTTTTCCAGCGCCCTAGGCAAGCTTTCCGGTTCGCCAAGCGGATTTGGCGTCACAGACATTTCGATGGGCGGCCTATTGGCAGCAAATGGTGTCGCTGCGGCGGTAATAATAAAAATAGTTTTATTTTACAGGATTATTTCGCTACTACCTGCCATAGCAATAGGAGCGCCACTATCACTTTATATCGGCGCAAAATATGCGAAAGAGAAGATTGAGGAGAAAAATGCGGAAAAAAATTTACTTGCAGCAGATAAACCAAGCCAGTGAAATCCTGCTTGGCCTGCAGGATGCTAACACGGGCTGCTTTTTTTATCCGTATCAACAGCGCAAAACAAATTATGCAAACGCACGCTGGCAAGAAGGAGTCCTGACACTGGCGTGGCTTTGGAAGAAAAACAAATCTAACGAATTGAAAAATAAAATAATTTCTGGATTGGATTTTTGGATTACACTGCAGCACAAAAATGGTTCCTTCCCCGAATATTCAAAACACGATGTTTCTTTTTCCGCTACTGCTTTTTCCGCAATTACCGCCGCGGAAACGATACAACTTCTTGGTGAAAACGGCGAAAGCAAAAACTGGCTTGGCACGCTCAGAAAGGCCGGCGATTGGCTGGCCAAAAATGATGAACTTGTCCTGGCAAACCAGGAAGCTGCGGCTGCCGTGGCATTGCTGAAAATATATTTTTTACTTGGCGACGAAAAATATTTGCGTGCCGCAGAAAAAAAATTAGCTGTCGTATTAGATAACCAAAATGCGGCCGGATTTTATCCGGAAAAGGGCGGCTTTGACTTTGGATATTCTTCCCTTACTTTGGAAATGCTGGGCCATTGCCATCTGGCGCTGCCAAAGGACGAAATAATTGCCTCTGCAAACAAATTCCTTGCATTAGCACTCAATAGCAAGCCTGGCCTGAAAAACTCTCGGCAAACAAACTGGGCTATTATCGATGGATTTGAAATTTTTTCTGATAAGTGTGAAAACGGGCCGGCGGCATTAAACCACGTGCTAAAAAACTTTGATGTATGCCATCTTGAAACTGACCAAAACGTTTGCACTGATTCTTACAGGCTTTGCTGGGCGCACGACAACACAAAATTAAACCTAAACCTACTGCCAAAAGCCAGCGCAATTGGGGCAAAAACGTTTGCGAGCCCTTCGAAACTTTTAAACGTGTTCCGCCCGTTTGGATTGCACAAGTTACGGAGGTATCTGCCATGAACGGCATATCAATAATTATCATAACCAAAAACGAGGAGAAAAATATTGCGGACTGTTTGGAATCGCTACACGAAATTGATTACGATAAACATAATTACGAAATCATTGTTTGTGATTCGTCAAACGATAAAACGCCTGACGTTGTCAAAAATTTTCCTGACGTAACATTATTTCGTGTCGAAAAACAGAGTTACGGCGCCGCAAGAAATATGGGTATTTCAAAAGCAAAATATGATTATATCGCGTTTATTGACGCAGATTGCACTGCACCGAAAGGCTGGCTTGCCATTTTGGCTAACAGCATTGATGGCTTTGCGGGGGTTGGCGGCTGCGCATATCCTCCAAAAAATGCCAGCTATGTTGGCAAGTGCATCGCATGCTTAGGCTATCCTGCAGGCGGCGCGCTTGGCACAGAAATTCTAGACGGCACAATATCTACATGTAACGCGTTGTTTGAAAAATCTGCACTCATTTCTGTGGGATGTTTTCAGGAAGGCTTGCTTTTTGGCGGCGAAGATACAGATTTATCTGCGCGCCTACATCAATTAGGCCACAAAATAAAAATAGAAAAAAATTCTTTTGTCTGGCACAAAACAAGAACCTTCAGTAATTTTTTGCCGTGGTGTTTTAAGCGCGGCAAGGCAAAATATAATTTAGAAAAAAATCCAACACAATTAGTAATGCCTCTTTCCGTAATTGCATATCCATTTTCAAAGAGATTTAAACTACTTTTAGAAAAAAGAAAATCCATTGGCATAAGCCTTGCATCAGCGTTTACCATTGTGATTGCCCTCTTTTTTCTCAGGCAAATGATGATGTCTGCTGGCTGGCTTGCCGGCTTTCTTGGTGAAAAATGGACTCGCTAAAATTACTGCTAATCAGCTTTGAATTTCCGCCATACCCGCTGGCAGGCACTGGCCAGTATGCGCTGAACCTCATAAAGAGCCTAAAAAACCACGAAGTTACTTTGCTCACTGCCGCACACGGCGAAAGCGAATCGGACAATGAATGCACTGTAAAAAAAGTTGACATCGGCTTTAAGGCTTCAAAAGTTAACAGGAGTTTCATAGATAAAAAAACACTTTTTGCATTTAAATTGAGAAAATTTATGCGAAATTTAAACTTGCGCGATTATGATTTACTGCATTCAATAACGCTCAGGGATTCCGCGTTTTTAGACTATGATTACTTGCACAAATTCTTTCCCGTGATTGTATCTGTCAATGACTATTATATAATTGGAGCATCGTGGAATCCACTCAAATTCCATTTTAAGTCATCAGACTTTTTGTTTCGCTACATGCACCACAACATTTTGAAACAGTTTTATGCCCGCTCGCTTAAGGGCTGTGACAGAATAATTGCCAATGCAGAATTTACGAAAAAAGCCATTGTAGATATTGGCGTGCCTGCCAATAAAATAAATGTTGTACATAGAGGAATAGATGTAAAAAAATTTGAAACTGGTGTTAGCGATGAAAAATATTCCAATCATAGTATTTTATTTGTCGGTCCGAACATGGAACGCAAAGGTGCGATGTCCCTGATTAAAGCAGCGCCAGGCATAATAGAAAAATTTCCAGATGCTACGTTCACACTTATCGGCTCCGCATCGTGGCTTTATATGAAAAAAATAAAAGATTTTTTGCGCAAGTTAGATATTTCCGGAAAATTTACATTCATACCACAGCTGGCACAAAAAGATTTGGTGAATTATTATGCTAATGCGAACGTCTTTGTCATGCCATCGGTACTTGAGGCGCTGGGCCAGGTTTACATGGAAGCCATGATGGCGCGCACTCCCGTAATCGGCGCAAATGTTGGCGGCGTTTCTGAAGTCGTCTCTCCCGAAACTGGGTTTTTAGTCAAGCCTGGCCATCCAAAAGAAATTACCGCTTGCGTAGCAAAAATATTTTTTGACAAAGAACTTGCCAAACGAATGGGGCAGGCCGGCCGGGAAAGAATCAAAGGCTACTTTACTACCGAACGAATGGTTTCCGAAACTTTGAACATCTACAAATCTGTCCTTGGGCGTTAAGCTTTCTTATTCATGTCAGCTAAAAAACCAAATAAAATTATTTGTATGCCTGCAATTATCAGCAGCATTGTGAGCACAACAGATGGCAGGTGCCCGATTTTTCCGCTCGTAAAAAAAATGTACAACAATATTAAGCCGATAACCATGCCGCTTACGAAAAAAAGGCCTGCGATGTAGCCGAAAAATTTCAGCGGCTCAAAATCCCTATAAATTCTGAAAATATTTATCCATGCTTTTGTAGCATACTCAAACGGCTGCAGGAACGGATGCGATTTCATTAGCCTGCTCGGGCGCGTTTCTTTCGTATCAACGGGTATTTCCTTTAATTTGTATTTATTTTTTATGGCGCGTATCGTTTGCTCCTGCGTATATGTATGATTGGAAATTATATCTAATTTCGCAACCCGTTTTGTAAATGCCCTGAATCCAGTCTGCGCATCGGTGATTTTTACGCGGGTAATGTGTGATATTGCCTTTGAAAATAACACATTGCCTAAACGCTTTGCAAAGGGCATCCGTTCTATTCTACCCAAAAATCTGCTGCCGAGAACCAAATCATTGCCATTTTCTATTTCTTTTATTAACTTTGGTATGTCCTCTGCAGGGTACTGCCCGTCTGCATCTGTGTGTACTATTACATCTGCGCCTTTTTCTAGGCAGGCCTTGATTTCTGTTTTAAACGCCTCGGCCAGGCCGTAATTGTAAGGGTGCGAAACCACGAATGCTCCGAATGACTTTGCAATTTCTGCGGTTTTATCAGTGCTGCCATCGTTTACAATGTTTATGAAATAATCATATTTATGTTCATCCATAACTTTTTTTATTTCCTGCAGGACTGCCCCCAATGTCTGCTCTTCATTGAATGCTGGTATTGTTACTGCGATTTTCATTTTTCATTCATTTTTTACGATTTATACAGATATATGCCACCGAAATTTTTAATAAATGCTTTATTTAACTGTTGCCTTGATACGATATAGGCATTTTGCGGAACATCGCTGACGTTTCCTATTGCTATTTTGTTTTTTAGCCAAAAGCCGGCCATTGCTACAAAATGCCCGTCCTGCGCGAACTGGTGCGTTGCATTGCCTAATACCGATATTTTCCCACTGTCACGCGCATCAAACCAAACATCATTTTTTTCCTTGTCAAATTCACTCAGCCAGCCACCTAATTGCATTTGCTCATTTGCCTGCCATTTTTGCGCGGCGGTATAGATTATCGCATAATTGGCGAGGCTCAACAGTACGAAAAACAAAAAGAAAAAAAGGAAAACTTTTTTTTGCGAAACCTGCTTTACTGTATGCGCTGCATAAAAGATTAGCGGCACTAAGGCCAGCACTACGGCTATTACCGCAAAACTCACAAAATTAAAAATAGTTTCTGTCGAAACTTTTCCAAACAAAACACGTTCCAGGGCATATTTGAATATGCCGATATAGGACAGCGACATATTATTTGATGGAAACAGCGGCGCAATTGAGAGTTGCGCAGAAAAAGCCATGAGTGCGGAGAAACCGATGCAGACCTTTGCCAAAAACGCCTTATGCTCTTCTTTTTTAAGAATTTCCAGCCCTTTGAAGCCCAATATAAATACGAACGGCAGGACCGTGTCAACATACCTGCCAATCGGCCTTTCCGTAAACCAGCTAAATGGAGATGAATATAGCACTGGCCCGCCTGCGGAATAATTAGCATCAAACAATATAAACGCGGCTATTGCGCTTACCGATAAAACCATCAAAAGCCTTGATTTAAAATCATCTGCTTTAAACGCGATGACTGCGAGTATTGCAAAAACTATTCCGCTTGCCAGAATTATGAAGCCCGCATACAATGCCAGCCAGTTTAAAAATGAAAATAAATAAGTTCCGTGATGCCGCACTGGCGCGGTCAGGATTGTCGAATAGCTGCCAAAAAAGCTATTTATTTGGTGGCCTTGCGCAAGTTTAGACAAAAGCCAAGGCAGCAAAACTACGGCAGTGGATACGGCGAAAGCGGTGAATTGCTTTGCCTGGCCAAAATAATCTTTAGTTCCAGAGAAAATCGCTGTGTGATTTTCTTGGCCAAGAAAATTCTGAGAGAATTTTCTCTGGTTTACTGCACCAAACGCCATGCCTGCCAAGGCGGGCGCAAACAAAAGAACGCCCAGCGGCTTCGTTAAAATTGTGAGCCCTGTCGCTATTCCTGCGACAACGCAGTATTTTAATGATGGATTAGCGCATGCCCTATATAAAAAAAACATTGCAAACAGAAACAATGGGTAAAACAAATTCTCAGCCATGATATATGCGGAAAAAGAGAATGTTGCCGGCACAACTGAAACCATAACTGCACTTAATAATGCCCTTTTTTCGTTTAAGATTTCCCGTGCCAGAAAAAAAGCCGGAAATATTATCAGCGAGGAAATTATTGCATTAATTACTTTCATAAATGCATAAACTGTGTGCATATCGCTAAAGGCATGCGCTGTCGAAATTACGAGCGGATATAGCGGCGTAAATGTTAATATTGGCTTGCCATGAATCAAAAATGCGTGTTCTGAGTACAGGCTTTGCGCAAGCTTTATGTAAGTGTACTCGTCAGACCATATTGATGGCGCGGGGATTGCCAAAGAAAGTGCCGATTTTGCAAGTACAAGCAAGACAAAAATGGCAAACAGGCGTTTGATATATTTCTGCATACCTGTGTAAAATCAAAAAGTCTTAAAAGAGTATTGTAATCAAACTATGTCTTCTTCTGCTACAACAACAAAGTCACCGCTGGCAATTACCGAGCTGAATGGTATCAGCAAATCGCCATCTTTTGATTTTTCAAGCTCCATGCTCAGCGCGTATGCTGTTGGCTGGTTCAGCACCAAATAAATCAGCTCGCCTGTGCGTATTTCGAACATCAGATCGCCGACCATTCCGAACTTTTTTCCGGATTTTGAAACAACTATTTTTCCCGCCATTTGCCTGGAATATTTTTTTTCGTCTGCCATATTAACTCCTTTCCCTCTTTTCCTTCTTTTAACTGCAATTAACCACTACAGCATAAATAAATACTTTTCTATACGTTTTTAAACCCGAACCGCACGGAGGCTCCGCCACCGAACCGCAGGGGTTTGGTCACAGCTTCTTTAGCTCCTTGAACAGTGCATTGATTCTCGGCTTGACTTTTTCGACTCCTGGGCTTGCATCAATATAATGCTCTGCTGAGGCGATCAAATCTCCTACCCCTAACCTAAGCTCTTCCCTGTCCCTCATTCTTAGCGCGAGTTTTGTAAGCGGGCCGAACCTTGCACGCTTAGCCTGCCTGTCAAAGCGAATCTGAGGCCGGGCCAGCACTGCAACAATGTGGAAATTATCCTTGAATTTATTTTTGAAAATCCTTGCTTCCTCTGTTGTCCGCAGGCTATCAATTACGATAAATTTAGACTTAGACTTCTGGATTTGCTTTGATACCCAATCTGCCAGCGGTAAATCACCATACTCTGCCCAGATGTAAAGCGCGGCCATCATGCTCGTGTCTTCATCGGGCTTAACTCCACGGGCCTTCAAAAAGTTCCAGATAAATTCGTGTGTTTTTATGTGCGACGCATCATATTTTTTC
>Ga0209541_10002377_pt1 | contig 35713 bp, 48 predicted proteins | sample RifCSPlowO2_01_FD_184027 | JGI IMG/M metagenome (GOLD analysis project Ga0209541, IMG submission 184027) | Groundwater microbial communities from Rifle, Colorado - Rifle CSP2_plank lowO2_0.1 (SPAdes) (version 2) | ecosystem: Environmental > Aquatic > Deep subsurface > Groundwater | place...
GTAATTCTATATTATCATCTAAACCATCATTATCAGAGTCTTTTGAGAATGGATTTAGGTTTCTTAATCTTGCATCTTGTAGTTGAACAGCATCAAGGTCTTTTAAAATTAGAACATCTGCTTTTTTAATTGATATATCTCCTGTTGTTGTGTCTATACTTAAACCTTGAGCATTGCTCGTTGTATACAAAGGAGTATTGGCAGAATAAGCGCTTGGAACAGATATTGTTGTAGGGGTTTCTTGAACTGGGGATGAAGAGGTTACGTGAACATTCCCTACAGAGGTATCAAAATATGATTCTTTAATTTCTTTTTTTGGTATTTGTGCATAACTAATTGTAGACAGTATAATTAATAATAAGAAAATGCTTGGTAATAAAAACCTCTTTTTCATGAGGTATAAGCATATTATTTGTACTTTTATATTTAACTGCTAAAATTTACTGCATAATAATGGTAACATTTATATAGTGAATTATAGATAAAGTTTATATGAAACTAAAAGATTTACTATTAGCAACAGGATTAAGTTTAAGTTTATTAACAAAGAGTATTTATGCACAAGAGGTTGCAAAAGCAGGTAAGCCATTAGAAAACATTATTGAAACAGAAATAATTAAACCATCTTTAGAAGAGATTGCAGAATTAATGTCAAAATTTCCTCAAGAAGTATTAAAACCTACAATTGATAAAGGTTATATAAAGAAATTTGAATATACAAGACAAACAACATCCAAAGACTTTTATAAATTTTTAAATAGTAATTTTCAAAATAAGATTATGTTTATTTATATGCATATGGATGAAGATACCGTGAAAAAAAATATTTGGGGAGAAAGATCTAGATTTGATAAAAGATTGGGAGCAGGTTCAGCAACAATTTTTCTTTATACTATGTTAAATTTAAGAAAGAGTAAGTCCGATATCGGATTCTTATTTTTAGAATTAACTGACTTTCATGGAGAAGAAAATTGGAAGAGATTGTATAATAGTTTTAACAATAAATTAACAGGTTTTCCATCTTATATTGAGTTTATTTTAAATGATAAAACTATGAATTACAAATTTAGTGATATAACTGAATCTAGTATGAGAGAACCAAATGTTATATTAGAATGGATTAGCGATTTAGTAACGGATTACAAAAAAAGAACATCAAAGTAATTCTGTATTATCGTCTAAACCATCAGTATCTTTTGAGAATGGATTTAGGTTTCTTAATCTTTCCACTTCGTCTGTTATTCCATTTTTATCAGAATCTAACATATGCTCCAGATCAAAAAATTTAGAATCATCATGGGATAAAGGGTTGTTTAATGTGTAGGATTTATCTTTAGGGAAGGTAATCTCCATTGCCCTTAGGTCATTGCCTTCAAACCAGAATGTAGAAGGGCCAATTTCATCTAAGTCTATTGGAATTGGATCTTTGAAATGCACTGCTCCTGCACTTTGCATTGTCAATACACGATTTCTTAATCTTGCATCTTGTAGTTGAACAGCATCAAGGTCTTTTAAGACAAGAACATCTGCACTTTTGACTGATAATTCTCCTGTTGTTGTGTCTATATTTACTACTCTATGATAATTAAAATAGGTAGATTTGAATACACACTAATTCGCTAAAAAAATTATGCAAAAATCAACATTTCAGGAATTATTAGAGAATAATGAACGAGATTTGTACAGAATTAGAAAAACCTATTTTCCTTTGATACAAAAAAGAATTATAACTGGGTATAATATATACTTGACTTCGCTTAAAAGACAGGATACTGGGCTCTTTTTGAACTATTTACATTCGGATTTAAAAGCAGAAGATTTACATTTCAAAGAACTTTTTGAGAAATTAATCGATAGTAGCCTTATCGCAGAAAGTATTGTTGTAAATGACAAACTTGTTGAGTCAAAAGAGATCGTAGAAAGGGAAGCAGATTATCTTACAAAGGTAGAATGGGAAAACCCACTTGATATAAAATATTTCACTTATAACGCTATTGAACTAGAGAGGGATAAAGCTAAAGATCTGGATGAGGTAATAGGGGAATCTCTGCAATACGATTTGGTGTTTCAAGTTGAAGATTTTAAAGATCTACGTCTGCTAATAGATATTTTCAAAAAATATACAAGTAAATATAAACTTGATAATATGGGAAGAAAAATTTCTAAAGGAAAAATTTTCTTGCCTAATGAAGAAGCGATTACAAATGCATGGGATATCCCTCTGCTAACTTATACTAATAAAGGGATTAAACCAGTTGATTTTGATGATTTCCTTAGGGTTAGTCAATATAATATAAAAGAAACAATAGGGAACAAATCAGTTATTGTTAATACCTTAGTTCGAAGAAATGCGCAAAAACTTGAAAAAATATTAGAAAAAATGCGTATCGAAAAAGAACAAAAAGAAAAATATGCCCTAAGAGTATTTGTAGAAGATTATATAGATGCATAAACATTATAAATATAAACATCTTACGAATGTAAAATGGAAACAACTTTTAATTTGGAACAAAGAACTAGTTGGAGTATGGAAATAAAATTGGAAATAAAATTGCCTGAAAGTAGTTCTTCTATACTATCCCACAAGAGAAATATTATTTATTGCATCAAAAAAATTAACAATGAAATAAAGAATAATCAATTTAATAAGGAATTTGTTATAGGTTATACTTTACAAAGAGCTTTGGGTTTAAAGGAAGTAAATTATCAACTTCTTACAAAAGAAGAAGCAGAGGGACTTAAGAGAGAAAACAATTCCTTTGGCTACTTAACTTTAGATGAACTTTTAGTTAGAAAAAAAGAAATTGATGAAGGCAAGTACATATTAGATGATGGATTAATTATAGATTTTAATCCTGTATATAAAAAAAGGGAGTTGAAATTAATTTCATGACTATTTTCTTTTTCCAGCACTATACCATTTATAATTTTTATCAAAGATAGCACTATAGGTAACAACAATAAAAACAACTGCGAGAAATAATGGGTGTATAAACATGTAATAAAGCAGGGATTTAACAGTTTTTCCATATTTGCTGATTTTTTCATTTATTAATTTATGAGAGTAAATAGCAATAACTATGGAAATTAAGATGGATATTAGAACGATAGAAACATTAACGAATTTTAAATCCAAAAGATGGTAGTTGAATTCTAGATTTTTTAATATAGTTATAATGTCAAAATCTATCATACTTAAATGATTAAAGGCTCTAAAAATACTTGATCTTATATCATTAGCCAGGGTGAGAAACATTATTATTGATAAGAACGGCAAGATTAAAATTGAAGGCATTCTCATATAGCCAAAATCACCATAATCCTTGTTAAACATTAAATCTTTATGTTTTAAACAGGCTAAAAAACCGCCTTTATACCACCTTTTTCTTTGGTAAAATAAACCTTTAATTGTTTTAGGTGGTAAAGTATAAACCTCTGCATCATATGTTTGCAAGATTTTATAATTATTTTTTTGTATTCTTACAGCTAATTCCAAATCTTCCGTGATACAATTTTCATCAAAACCCTTTAATTTTTTTAAAACTGAAGTCCTGTAAAGAGAAAAAGGTCCTGGTGTAACGTGAATGCAATTTGACCTTTCATTCAACATTCTAAAAAAAGTGTTTATTGTATACTCAATTCTTTGCATTCTTTGCAAAACATTTTTAGGATCTTTAATTTTCATTGAAGGGAGAACTGCAGCAATCTCTTCATCATAAAAATAAGGCAATAGATTTTTCAAGGTATCTTTTATAACAAATGAATCTGCATCTAAAGTTGCTATAAATTCTGAATCAATTTGTTTTAAAGCATTGTTTAGAGCATTTGCTTTTCCACCATTTTTTTGATTAATTAAGATTAAATTTGAATTTTGCTTTACTAAATTTTCAACAATTTCTTTTGTATTATCTTTGCTTCCATCGTTAATAACTATAATTTTTAGTTTATCTTTAGGATAATCTAGATTTAAAACTGATTTAATGGTTTCTTTAATTGAATCTTCTTCATTATAAGCAGGGATTAAGACTGATACTGGGGGAAGAATTTTCCAATGTTTTTTACTAATTTCCTTTTTTTCTAATAAAGTTAATAACCAGAATACATTATAATATAAAGCTGCAAAATAGACTATTGCTAATACTACCTCCGAAAAGTATATGCTAACCATTTTTTAATTGTGTTATGGGGGGGTTATAAATATTTTTGTGTTTTAGTTATATTTATATCTAAAGATAATTCAGTTAGTATATGGAAGTTTTATTTTTAGGAACTGGGCCTGTTGGGGGAATAAAAGGTAAAGGGAGGTCTAAAAGGTTAGAATCTAGTGTTTTAATTGATGGGATTTTAGTGGATGTAACGAACCATTTCAAAAAACAGATTAAAGGCATTAATAACCTCAAGGCAATTTTGATAACCCATGCTCATAAAGATGCTATTGGGGGGATGAACCAGCTAAGAGAATGGCAAAGGAAAGTATGTGTTGATAGAATAAGGTTATATTCGTTAAAAGAGACAATTAAAAAAATAAAAGAAAGATTTAAAGAAGCTAACAATTTAGAATTTATTAATTTAAAACCTTATAAAAGTTTTAAGATTGATAATTTAAAGATAATTCCATTTAAAGTTAAGCATTCTATTCAAAAAGGATTTCCAACTTTAGGTTTTTATTTTTCAGATTTAAAATTGGTTTATGCCTCTGATGTTGATGAATTAAATAAAGATTTAGAAAAATATAGTAAAAAAAGTAAAATTTTAATTATTGATGGGGCAATGTGGGGAAAAAAATTAATAGCACATTTGGATATTAAAGAAGTATTGCCTAGAGTATGTAAATGGAAGGTTAATAAGATTATTTTTACACAAATTGGTAAGACAGCACCGAAATATGAAATTTTAAGAAAAGAAATTAAAAAAATTTATTCTAAAGCTTTACCTGCTTATGATGGAATGAAATTAAAGTTATAAAATTCCTTACTGGGGATAAAGAATTTGAAAATTTAGAAAATGTGGGGAATTTGTTAAATAATTAATTTTTTATTATTTTCCAGATTTCAACTTTATTATTTTTATAAAACTTAATTATATTTGGATTATTTTTAAGAATAAACTGCAAACCCTCTTCATCAGTTTTCCATAATTGTTTTTTAAGATCTGCATCGATGAAAATATAGTCAATTTTATATTTTTTTATTAAAACTTCAAATTTATCAATATCCCTAGTTTGAAATATTTTATCAATATCTTCTAATTTCTCTTTTGCTTCTGGTGCTAAGAAAGTATTTGAATCTGCTATATTTTTCCTTTCTGCAAAATAGTTAATCCAATGACCACGGGAAGGGTCTGATAATACAACTGAACTTTCTGGTGAATTAATTTTTAGATATGTTAAAGCATTAGTAATTTCTTTATCTGGCAACTGGGTTAGATGATTAAAGGCAAAGGTAAAACTGGATAAAAAAATACCAAACATTAATGCTGCAACTGTTACTGCTTTTAAGCCATTTGAAGCCCATTTTTTGTAGTGTAGATTTAAGATTCCATTTGCTGCTAAGATTGATATAAAAGGGGCTAATAATATTAAAGCTAATGTTGAAAAGAAGGATAAAATAAAAAGAGAGATAATCAGAAAGTATAGTGTTTTTGAGTAAGGAACTTTTTTCCAGAGAGGGATTAAACCATAAACTGCACCAATTAAAAGGAAAATTGACAATCCTGGTTGAAATCCAAAATCTGAAATAATCAAGGATAAAGGATTAATATTCTGGAGTATATTAAAATAAGTTGAGAATTTTAGTAGATAAATTAGATAGGTAAAGTAAAGTATTAAAGTTAAATAAGAAGGTGACAATAAATAAAGAAGCTTTTTGTTTTTTGTTACAATTAGAATAGTTGTGAATAAAATTGTTATTAAGGCTGCCAAAGGATTTATTAAAGGAAATAAAAATAAAAAGAATGAAAGTAATTTATAATGGGATTTTAAAAATAAATAAAATATTAGAGTTAATAGAAATAAGGGTAGTAAGTAATGTGATGTTGTTGAAGTTAAGTAAATAAAAGCTGGAGAGAAAATAAATATTATAGTTGAGAGGAAAGTAGTTTTATTGTTAATTTTTAATTCTTTTAAGATTAAAATAAAAATTATTAGGATTGATATTGAGAATATATATGAAAAGGCTTTTGCTATTATAAATGGTTCTAATTTAGTTGTTAAAGAGATTATAGATATTAAAATTTCTGTTAAAGAGAAAAAAGGGTTAAAACGAGATGAAAAACTTAGGGTATCTTTTATTATTACTGAGGGATTTTTTAAAAGTTCATTTATTAATTTTAATGTAAGATAAGAGTCTTCACCAGGGGGATAATTTATTGTTCTTAATGTGGTTAAAAAAATTATAAAAATAAATATTGAAAATATCCATATTAATTGTTTACTGCTTAGGTTAACATTCTGCGCTATAGATTCCAGCTTCTTCATTTTTGAATACCTCTTTAATGCATTTATCTGTAAATGATAATTTTTTAATTTCATAAAATTTCTTTCCGTGTTTTGAAAGTAAGATGTAATCAATGCCATACTTAGAAATTATCTGCTTTGCAACTGATGAAAATTCTGTTTTATATAGGGTTTTTAGATCTTCAAATCTTTCTGTTGTATCTTTGGCACCTAAATAATAAGTATCGGCTATGTTTCTTCTTTTTGCAAAATTGATTAGATGACCCTCTATTGGAGAAGATGCAATTGTTGAAAGTTTAGAAGTTTTTGTTTCTAAAAATTTTATTGCTTCTATTTCTTTATCTGAAACTACATCTAAACTTAATGCTTGTGTAATAGAAGGGATAATTGAGGTTAAAATTACTAAGATTATAATTAAAATTAAGAATAAAGATTTGAAATTATGAAGTTTAGTTTTAGAAATGTAAGAAAAGAATGTTTTAATTCCTAATGAAGATAAAATTGCTAATGATAAGCCTAAAATTAAAATTCCTAAGTTAAATTCTATAAGTTTGAAAGCTAAAAGTAAGAAAGTTGACAATATTAAAGATGAAATTAAAAATATAGATGCTTTTTTTAATTTGAATAAACCATATGAAATACCAGTTAAACCAAATATTAAAGTTATTAAGCCTATATTTAAAACGATTTCAAATGGATTTATTGCTCTGAAGAAATTTTGTTTTATTTGATCAGGAATGTTTTGGAAGATTGTATCAAAGCCCAATTCTAGAAGATTGCTTTTAAATATTAATATTGATACTAGTAATGAAAGTATGATGAAAAAGGTTATTGCTTCTTTTCTATTTTCATTAATTTTTATATTTACAATTTGCAATAAGATAGGATAAAGCATGAAGGATATTGTAAGAAAGATAAATATTGGATGGGTAAAAAATAAAAAAACTGTTGTTAAGATTAAATAATTGAATAATGGTTTTTCCTTTAATTTTATTATTAAATATATTATTAAAAAGATTAATGGTATGGCTAATGTATAAACTGAAACTGCATTTAAAGTTTCTTTTATTGCTATTGGGGTAAAGGCGTATAATAAAGCTGAGAAAAGAGAAGTACCCTCGCTATTTGAAATTCTTAATGCAATAAAAAAAGCTATAATGACTGATAAAGAGAATAATAAAGCTGGAATTATTTTAAAATTATTTGGAATAAAGGATGTTAAGGCTAATAGATAATGGAATAAAGGGGGATAATTTAAAATTCTACCTGAGTAGCTTAGATCATCGTAATTAGTTAATAAGGGATTTTGTTTAATTTTTTCTGTTTGATAAATGTGAAAATAAGATTGCAAAGGGAAGTTTTCGTAGGAGAAAGCAAAGTAAAGCCTAAATGAAAGTGTTAGTAAAAATAAGAGAATTAATAATAAAAAAGTTTTACGTTGAAGCATGTTCTTTAATATCTTCCTGTTTAATTTCTTTTTTAATTTCTTCAATAGGTTTATTAACTATTTTTCCTGCTTCTTTTTCCAAAGATTCAATAATTTTACTTTCTATTTTTTGGAATTCCTGTTTTAGTTGATTATCCGGGATATCAAAATAATCGTAGAATTTTTGTGTTAGTTTTATTAATCTTGTTCTCCCAAATTTTTCTGAAACTATAAAATCTAATTCTTTTAATTTACTTATATGATCATAGGCTTTATTCCCTCTTATATGAATAACTTCTGATTGCGTTATTGGTTGTTTATATGCTATAACTGCTAAAGTTTCTTGTGTTGGACGATCTAATTCTGTGCTTGAGATTAGATTTGAAGTTAAATAATTATAAGATCTTTTTAAACCTAATTTCCATTTTTCATTTTCATGGAATATTTCTAAAACTGTTTGTCTTTGTTCGTAATCTTTTTTTAAGTCCTTTAAAGCATTTTTAATTTCTTCTAAAGAATTATGGCAATAAGGTAGGGTTTCTTCTGGTGCCATAAATCTGCCTGTAATAAATAAAACAGCTTCTAATACCCCTTTAAGGTTTTCTGTTTGTGGTTCTATTGAAGATTGTGTTTGATCCATAAGAAAGACATCTATTACTAATTTTTAAAGGTTATTATGTCTTTAAATAGAATTAGAAATAGGTTTAATGAGTTTATTAATGAAACAATTAAATTACTAAACCTTGATTACTTTAAGATTCTCTATGTGTGTGTAACCTTCGTCTGTGGTTAATAAAGAAAGATTATGGATTAAACATGCAGAGGCGATTAATATGTCCAACTTATTTATTGGCCTACCTTTCTTGTATAGGCTTTCTTCTATTTCAACAGATTTCAGAGCTGCGTTTTTATCGTAGGGCATTACTTCCAATTCTTCTATAAACGACAAGGTTGCTTCCCTTTCCCTTTGTTTTGTTCCAAAAAGAGTTTCATGCACGCATAAGGAAGTTGTAGCAGTTATCTCTTCATTGAAATTATCTCTGATTAGTTTTCCTTTTTCAGTGCCTTTTAAGAGATGGATTATTACTGAGGAGTCTAAGATCGCCAACTTAACCACCTATTTTTGTCAACTTACGGCTTCTTTCTTTCGCAGAAGCATTAAATTTTTCTCTGCCTTCCTTAATTCTCTTTATCCAGTCTTCTGCTTTTGTTTCGCTCTGTTTGAGTATACCAAAATACTTTTCTAAATTGGGCTTTTTCTCTTTAGCTACTCTTATGATTACCTCACTAAAGCTTTCATCACCGTATTTTAGCCTTTTAAGTGAGTCATAAGCTTCTTCCGTTATTGTCAAGGATTTTATTACCATACTACCTTTAAGGGCACACTTATATATAAGGATTTCGAAAGCTTTCATGTGATATTCTTTAATCAGCTATGTATGGGAGATTGCTAAAAATTTATCTAAATGTAAATGGAAACATTTAAATATATTATATTACATTTGTATTTATGGTGACTATAACTGTTAATGTAAATAATGAAACTGAAAGGGTATTTAGGAATAAAGTCTATAGAATCTATGGCAAAAGGAAAGGGAGTCTTGGAAAAGCGATAACAGAGGCTATGAAATCCTGGGCAATGAAGAAGGAATATTTTGATAATTGTATAAATCTCTTAGAGAGTGGTATTAGTATGGGTAAAATAAAATATTCTGAAAGAGATGAATTGCATGATCGCCATTGACACAAATATTTTGGTATATGCCTTTGATACATCATACCCAGAGAAAAGGAATATTTGTAAGAAACTTATCGAAAATATTTTTAATGGCGACAAAAAGTGCGCTGTAACAAGTCAGATACTTGCTGAATTCGCTGTTGTAGTTACAAAGAAAATTGAAAACCCTTTAACAAAAACACAGGCTGAGTCTATAGTTGGGGCTATACTATCAAGTGAAAATTGGACAGTTGTCAATTATGAAGGTGAAGACGTGTTAAGGGCATTAAAATCAAAACAATCATTTTGGGATGCTTTAATAATTCAAACGCTAAAGAAAAATGATATTAATGCATTTGTAACAGAAAATGAAAAGCATTTTGAAAATGCTGGGTTAAAGATTATTAATCCCTTTAAAAATAATTAATATTTAACAAATTGCCCATCTTTAACAGTTTTATAGAAGAAGTCGTAATAAACATCTCCATTATTATCAAAGCTTAGTTTACCAAAAACAGAATTATAGTTTTTTAAATTTGTTAAGTAATCTTTTATGCATTCATAGTCTTTCCCACATTCAGCAAAAGCCATAGCTGTTAATTTAAACCCTTCATAAGCCTCTGCAGCATAGGCGTCTGGAACATTGTTATATACTCTTTTAAATTGATTTACAAAATCTAAATCTTTTGTAGTGTCAAATGGATAAGTATAGATTAAATCTTCAGCAACTTCTTTTGCATTTTTAATTAAGATTGGATCTTCTAGAACGCATACTTAAAAATTGTGAATTTAGATTTAATTCTCTTGCCTGCTTTAGGATATTAGCATAATGCACTGCTGTACCAACAATAAAGATAACATCTGGATTCTTATCTTTTATCTTTATTAATAAAGTTCTAAAATCTGATGTCTCCAGTAAAAACCCTTCCTCTCCAATTATTAGCTAAAAAACTAAGAGATGCTAAGGGAATGAGAAATATATTAGCACATCAATATGGTCAAGTTGATGATAAAATAGTATTTAACGCAACAAAAGAGATAGAAACTGATGTTAATGACTTTATTGAACTGCTAAGGATTAAATGGATTTCTTAAAAATTTACTCACTAAAAGACCGCAGAAGGCGAGGATGTTAAATTTCGTATCTTAAAATAGCTGCTACTTTTCCTAAATCTCTTAATTGCTGGCCTTCTTTTGTATCTGTAGAAATGATTTTAACTTCTGTTGACATTTGCTCTGCTAAAGTTTCTAATTCTATTATTTTATCTTCTTCTAAAGTTTCTGAGATTAGTAGAGTTGCAACTGCACCCATTTCCAAGGCTTTTTTTACTTTCTCATAACCATAAGCTGTTTTTCTTTCTTCTTTTGCTAATGTTTGAAAGAATTTTTCTAAAATCTTTTTTTCTTCAATAATATGTTCTTTTGCTAAAGTAGATTGAGCTTTATCAACTAAATGGTGCAAACCAGTTTCATCTGTATAAGTAATATCTTCTATAGCTTTAACTTTATCTTTTAATTCCCTGTTCATATAATCTGCTTCATAGAATTCTGTTTTTGTCATTCCTGGCCCGCCTAAAATTATCCCTTTAATATTTGTTTTTATTGGCAGTAGTTCATTGTTTACAATCCCCCCAATTTTAACAAAGAATTCTTTTACAGCTTCTTCCCTTAATCTTTGGAATCTGGCTGAAGAATTATGGGTTATAATCCCATTAGCAATAAAATTCTGGTTTTTTACTGAAATATCAATCATTTCAACTTTTTTGTTTATAATCTTAATATCTTTTATTTGAATAGGTAAAATAGAATCCTCATTTGGGACTAATAAACAATCTCCAATTTTTAACAATTCTGCTGATTGTTCTGCGATCTTATTTTCTTTAAAAACAAAATAATTGTGTTCCTTTGAGGATTGAATTTTAAAATCATTTTCTGTAGTAAAGCTATAAATCTGGTCTTTTTTAACTTTCCATTTATCAATAATCCTAGAACTTTCAAATTTATTCATTTTAAAGTTAAATGACTTTACTTCATCGCCTATTTTCAGATCTTCAATCTTTTTAGAAGAATTATCTGTTAAATTTACTAAAGTTCCATATACATGGCACTGTCCTCCCGCTTTGAACTTACCTGGAACATAAGAAGTCAAATGTTGTAAAACATCTATCCTTGTACCTTTTAAAATTCCTAATGTTGCTTCTCTTTTATCCATTACTAATAAAGCATAAACCTCTTTAACTTCCATCATTTCTTTTAATGGGTCTAAAACAAAAGTTTGATCGCATCTATATAATCTTGTTTGTATTGGCTCTGGGGGTTCTATGGAATAAGCTTCAACTTGTGTTTTTGATGGATTATCTGAAATATCCCCTGAGAAAACTGCTAAACCATTTTCAGGAGTTTTTTTGTATAATTTTAAATGGCGAATCATTTTTTCTATTGATTCCATAACATGTGTGCGTGTTGTTTTATCTTTAATGTTAGCTGCTGTGGATTGCTCTTGTGATAATTGCTGAGTTACTTTATTTAAATCAAAACCTGCTGGAATATAAACAGAAACTAATTCAGTATGTCTACCGCGAATTTTACTTAAATCTGTGATAAATTTTCTTAATTTTTGTTTTTGTGATGTGTTTAGTACCATTTTAGATAATGAAGAAATAGTGGTTTAAAAATTCTTCTAAAACAATATTTAAAGCTGTCTTTTAGTTTAAAAAACCTTCTAGTATGCGATCAAGGGACATATGTCTGGGAGCTGTACAAGTAAAACTATAAAGTTACTCATTTTAATAATCTATAGTTAGAAAAGTATTTAATTCTTATGAAGATGAGAATTTCATAATTTTGAAATTTTAAATTCCTTCCCAAATTCTATACTTTCTGCTTTGCAAACTGCTTTTAAGTCTTCTAATATTAAGTCAATCTGTTTTTTATCTTTTTTATTTAGTATTAATCTAACTGGATCTTTTAAAGACATTTTATTTTCAGCCTTAAATTTTCTAACTTCGGATATTATTGAAATACCTTTATCACCAATTTCTTCAACATCTTGGCTTATATTTTCAATTTTAGGCCATGAACTTACATTAATACTTACAGATTTTTCTTTATCTTTGAACATTATTTGGTAAAGCTCTTCTGCTATGTGCGGCATTATAGGTGCAAACAACTTTAACATCTTTAATAGAGAATGGTATAAAGTATATTGCGCTGAAATTTTTTTATCTCCTGTGGTATTATAAAGTCTAAATTTAACAATTTCTAAATAATAATCACAAAAGGTATTCCAAAAGAAGTTTTCAGTATTGTTTTTAGGTAAAGAGTATTCATAATTTTCAAATGAATTTGTGCATTCTTGAATTAATTTATTTAATTTTCTTAATAAGAATTCGTCAAATATTTCTAAGTTTTTTGGTTTTTCATTATTAAAGTTTTCTAAGTGCATTGAACAGAATTTAGAAGCATTCCACAATTTTGTAATTGTTCTTTGAGCGGTTAAAAGATCTTTTTCTAAATATCTTAAGTCTTCGCCTAATTTTGAACCTGCTGCCCAGAATCTTAAGGCATCTGCACCATATTTTTCTAGAGTTTCTGCTGGTTCGATTGCATTCCCTTTAGATTTGTGCATTGCTTCACCTTTTGCATCTAAGACATGACCCGAAATAACAATATTTTTCCATGGGGTTTCATTGTGATGATAAACGCTTTTAACTATTGTATAAAATGCCCAAGTTCTTATTAGATCATGAGCTTGTGGTCTTAAAGACATTGGATGCATTTTTTTAAAATTTGCATTAAAGCCAGGATCATTTACCCAATTCAAAATTATTTCTGGTGTTACTGAAGATGTTGCCCAAGTGTCCATTACATCTTTTTCGCCTTCAAAATCTTTTCCCCCACAACTACATTTTTTATTTGGTTTTTTATTTAAAGGGCCTATTGGCAATTCTTTTTCATCTGCAATAATAATTTCGTTACATTTTTTACAATACCATACTGGAAAAGGAACACCAAAATGTCTTTGCCTTGAAATGCACCAATCCCAATTTAAACCATGAATCCAATGTTCGTATCTTTTTTTCATAAAAGAGGGATACCATTTAATTTTATTTCCAGCATCAATAAACTTCTTTTTATTTTCTAAAAGTTTAATGAACCATTGTTTTGTGCTTAAGAATTCTATTTCTGTCCCACATCTTTCATGTACATTTACAATATGTTTTATTGATTTTTTATTTACTAATAATTTTTCTTTTTCTAGATCTTTTAAAATTTCTTTTCTTGCTTCTTTTATTTTTAAATTTTGATATTTTCCTGCTAAAGAATTTAATTTTCCATCTTTTGTAAAAACGACTCTTGGTTCTAATTTTCTTTTATTTACAGCCTCGACATCGTATTTATCCCCATAACTACAGATCATTAAAATCCCTGTACCCTTATTTGGGTCTGCTGATTCATCCGCATAAATTTGAACTTTTTGCTTGAATAATGGGACTATAGCTTTTTTTCCTACTAAATTTTTATATCTTTTATCTTGTGGATGAACATAAATACAAACACAAGCTGCCAATAACTCTGGTCTTGTTGTTCCAATTGTCATTTTACTTTTATCTTCTAATTCAAACAAAACATCATTAAAATTTGAGTCTAATTCTTTATCTTCTAATTCTGCTTGAGCTATTGCTGTTTGACAATGAACACACCACATTGATGGAGCTTCATGCTGATAAACTAGATGTTTCTTGTATAAATCTAAAAATGATTTTTGCGATGTTTTAATACAATGCTCATCTATAGTCGAGTAGGTAGTTGAAAAGTCACAACTCATACCAATAAATTTCCAGTCGTTTATAAAATCCAGTTTTATTTCTTCTATTGTCTTTTCGCATAAAGCAACAAATTCAGGCCTTGACATTTCAGTGCATTTAACCTTTTTTAATTTTTCAATTAATCTTTCTGTAGGTAGGCCATTATCATCAGTTCCAAAGGGGTAAAAAACATTTTCCCCTTTCATTCTGTGAAATCTTGCTATAAAATCCTGCTGAGAATAGGAAAATGCATGTCCCATGTGCATTTTTCCAGAAACTGTTGGAGGGGGGGTATCTATTGAGAATATTTCCTTTTTAGAAGGATTAAACTTATGGATTCCTTCATCTTCCCAGAATTTCTGCCATTCTCTTTCTGAGACTTTATGATCATATTTTTCAGGAAATTTCATAAGAAGTTTAGCTATTTTAAGGTTTAAAAAGTTTCTGTGAAACCTTACTTTCCCGGAGTATATTTAACTCTACTAACTTTCTCTAATTCTTCTATCTTTCTTAGACTATTATCATCCCCTTTATTTGAATAAAACTCATATAGACCCTGAAGCCATTTTTGTTCTTCTGGTGCTAATTGGAGTTTAGAAGATTTTTCACTCGTTAAAACCCTCAATATTATCTGGTAATTGTATTCTTGCTCCTTGCCTTCTTTAATTGCGTTTACACTCATGCCCAACAGATTAAAGCGGATTATGTAGATCTTATCGTCCGACAGATCAGCAAATAGAATCTTAACTTGTTCTTTTGGTTTTAGCTCTTTTTGATTACTTTTAATCTCGTTTATAGGCTCAAAATTGGTTTCAAAAGAGATTTTAATTTTTTCTTCTTTTTCTGTTGTAACAATAGTATCCAAATCATTATAAATTGTTCCAACAGGGATATCTTTAAGAGAAACTGTGTATTCTTTTTTGTTTTCATTATAATCAACAACAGCGTTTACTAGTGTGCCTTTGGGGTTTTCTATTTTTCTTATTATAAAGTCTTGTTGAATTACTTCTCTTTTAACAGGCGCACTAGGGGATCTATCTATAATAAAAATATTTTTTTCTGGCCCTAAGAAATAAACTAAATTAGCTGATTTTTTTTCTGCTGTTTGTTTAAATTTTTTTAATTCTTCCTGTAGGGCATATTTTTTATGAGCACCACTATACTCTGTGAATAGATCTTTGCTATAAGAGGTAATCTTTAAACCATCTTCAAAGCGTTCAAGAAAAATAGCTTCGTTAAAAGGGATGATTAATTTTTCTTTGTTGTGCAACTTATTTTTAAAAGTTACTGTCAGAAAATTTTTATTATTTTCCTGTGTGAAATCTATCGAGTCTATAATTCTATTGGCATCTAAGCTCTCTTGAAATAAGCTTTTATCAATAAAGGCCATTTTAAATTCTTCATTTCTAACAATAAATTTAGTTTTATCTTCGTTTTCTCCCCATTTAAAAGCACTACCTGCACTACCAAAAACAACCACTTCTTCCCCTTTTACTGTTTCAATTTTAAGCGAGGTTTCTTCTTGAGGGGTTACTAGAACATTAAATAACAGAATAATGAGTATTAGAATAATAAGCCTCTTTTTTAGGATACCTATGGGTTAAGTAGGGTTTAAATTCCTTTCTTCTTTTTTTAGAAACTTTTAAAAGAGTAATTTGTTTGATGATTTTGGGACAGTAGCTCAGCCTGGGAGAGCACTCAACCTTTAAAGTTGGCTCTGACGGCTGAAGACCGTGGTAAAACGTCAAGCTTTTGTTTGACATTCCGCAATCGGGGGTTCAAATCCCCCCTGTCCCAATTTTTCTTTAGAAATCTTTATTAATGCGGTAAAATTTAAAGCTAACATGATAAAAAGAGATAAAAGGGGTGCAATTGAGCTTTCTATGACTACAATTATAATAATCATTGTAGGTGTCACTTTATTGAGTTTGAGTTTGGTTTGGATTAGAGGGGTAATACAAAAAGTAACACAATTAAGCGGAACTGCTTTTGAAACTGCTGAAGGAGAAATCGGAAAATTATCTGGAGTTTCCCAACTATTAACTTTAAGCCCAACTAATATTGATCTTGGTCAAAACTCTGCTAAACCAATAGATGTAATTATTGCTAATTTTGAAAATAATCCTATAACTCTTACTGCTAAATCTCAAAGTGGGGATCCTAAACTAAGCTGTACATTTGCTGATCAACCAGAAAAAAAGGCACAATCTAAGACTTATACTTTAGGTTCAGGAAAGCAAGTAAAAATTAAATTAATAGCTGAGGATACCGGAAGTAGATTAGGTGTTAATCATTGTGTTGTAACTGTTTCTGGAACAGGTGTGGATGAAACAACTGAAACATTAATTGTTAACATTATTCCTAAAAGAGGAGTTTTTGGATAAATTTATTTTCCAAATCTTCTTTCTCTTTCTGAATATTCTTTTAAGCATTCAATGAAATCTTCTTTTGAGAATTCAGGCCAAACCTTATCTATAAAAATCAGCTCTGCATAACTCCCCTGCCATATTAAAAAGTTAGAGATTCTCTTTTCTCCGCCTGTTCTTATAATTAAATCTATATCCGAATTTAAATTTAAATTTTCTTTAAATATTTCTTCATTTATTTCTTTAATATTTGGATTTTCTTTAATTTTTTTAATTGCATCTATTATTTCCTGTTTTCCACCATATGAAATTGCGAAATTTACCTGATAGTTTTTATGATCTTTAGTTTTTTCCATTACTTCATTTAAGGTTTTTTGCAGATCTTCTGGAAGCATCCATAATCTTCCAATAAAATTTAATTTTATCTTATTTTTGTAAATTCTTTCATCTGTTAATAATTTAGTAAATTCTTTCTTAAAAATATTCATTAAATAATCAAATTCTTCTTTTGGTCTGTTAAAGTTTTCAAGTGAGAAACAAAATAAGGTTAACTCTTTAATATCATATTCTAGACACCAATTAAACAATTCTTCTACCTTTTTAGCCCCCCATTCGTGCCCCATCCAGGGTTTTAACATTAGTCTTTTGGCAAAACGCCTATTTCCATCCAAAATTATACCCAAATGTCGTGGAACCTTATTACTGCTTGGTTTCATAATGTTTTTGAGGAAAAAAATGCTTTTAAAGGTTTTGAACTTAAAAATCTAAAATTACAAACGAAAGGCTTTTAAAATAGTTTAGGGGCTTTAAAATAATGGTAAGCATTCACGATGTTGAAACTAATAGGCTCATAGAAAAGGCTGCAGAAGAGTTAAAGAATATAAAAACTATGGAAATGCCATTATGGGCTAGATTTGTTAAGACAGGTGTAGGCCAAGAAAGAGCTCCTGACAGCAAAGACTGGTGGTATTTTAGGGCGGCTTCGTTATTAAGAAAGATATACAAAATGGGTCCGATAGGTGTAAATAAATTAACTAAATACTACAATAAAAGAAAAAATAGGGGTTTTAAGCCAGAAAAAGTATATAATGGATCAGGGAAGATTGCAAGGGTAGTTTTACAGCAATTAGAATTAAGCGGTTTTATAGAAAAAAAAGATATTAAAGGGAAGAAAGGAAGAGTAATAACTGGAAAAGGAAAGAAATTTTTAGATCAGATTGCTAAACTTTCTAAGTAAAATGGAACAAGAACAATTTAAACAATTACAAGAACAATTTAAAATAAAAAAGCAGATAGAACTAATAGAACAGAATGCTAAACAGTTTTTAAGTAAAGATGCAGTAAATAGGTTTGGAAATTTAAAATTAGCTTATCCTGAAAAGGCTTTGAAGGCTTGCGGTTTGATATTAGAAGCTGTTAACAAAGGCCATATCAAAAATCAATTAAGTGATCAAGAATTTTTAGGATTATTAAGATTATTAGATGATAAAAAAGAATTTAGGATAAGAAAATAAAATGGCAAGAACAAAAAAATCTGGCTTTAAAAAAAGGTTAGGAAAAAAGAACAGTCAGACTAAATGGGCTCCTTTTTGGACTGTACCCAAGGCCCATGGAAGAGGAAGAATTGTACATCCAATAAGGAATACTTCTATTAAAAGAAACTGGAGGAGAGGAAGGTTGAAGGTCTAATGACAGAAAAAATATTTATTATATCACTTGGAAGAGAAGTTAAAAAGGTTGCTAGTTGGAAGAAGAGTAAAAGAGGAGTAAGGACAGTTCAAAGATTTTTATTAAGACATGTTAAAAGAGATGTTAGAATGGGGGGGTATTTGAATACTTATTTAATGCAGTTTGGAAGAAGAAGCGCTCCTAAAAAGGTTAAAGTAAGGGTGGATGTTCCTGAAGAAAAAGACAAGAGTGCTTTTGCTGAATTATTTGATGCTCCTTTAGAAAAGAAACCTGAAGTCAAAGAGGAAAAGAAGATTGAAGCTAAAGTTGATGAAAAGAAGATTGAAGAAAAAGCAAAAGAAATTAAAGTAGAGAAAATGAAAGTTAAACCCGAAATTAAGAAAGAAGAAAAGAAACCTAAAGAAAAGAAAGTGGTTAAAAAACCAACAAAGAAAGTTAAAACAGTTTCTAAAAAGAGTAAAACTATTTAAAGTCTAATTTTCTAAAGTTTAATATGAACAAATTACCTTTTGAAACTATTAAGAAAGAAATTTTAGTAAGAAAAGAAGCTGAAACTGATTTGAGCAAGGGAAAAAGGCCTGAAGATAGAAGCGTAGAGGAATTAATAAAGTATGGGGTTATATGCGTAAATAAACCTGCAGGACCTACTTCTCATCAGGTTTCAGATTATGTAAAAAGAATATTTGGAACTAAAAAAGCTGGACACTCTGGGACCTTAGTCGTATAAAGAAGGAAATCCCGGGGTAACTGGTGTTTTGCCTGTTGCTTTAGAAAGAGCTACAAGAATAGTTCAAGTTTTGTTAAAAGCTGGAAAGGAATATGTTTGCTTAATGCATTTACATGGGGATTTTAAAGAAGAAGAGGTTAGGAAAGCTTGTAAAAAATTAATTGGAAAAATAAAACAAATTCCTCCTGTAAAGTCTGCTGTTAAAAGGATTGAAAGAGAAAGAGAAATTTATTATTTAGAGGTTTTGGAAATTAATGGAAGAGATATTTTATTTAGAGTTGGTTGTGAAGCTGGAACTTATATTCGAAAACTCTGTGAACAAATTGGAAAGGAATTAAATAGTAGAGCGCATATGCTGCAATTAATAAGAACTAAAGCTGGACCTTTTAATCACAAAGAAATGTACAGTTTACAAGATATTAAAGATGCATATGAATTTTGGAAAGAAGGGGATGAAGAATTAATCAGGAAAATTGTAAAACCTATTGAATTTGGAGTTCAACATTTATCTAAAGTTTATGTTTTTGACAGTGCTGTTGATAAGTTATGCCATGGTGCAGATCTGTATGCAGGGGGAATCTCTAAAATAGAAAGGGGGATTAAAAAAGGGGATTTTACTGCAGTAATGACTTTAAAGAGTGAATTAATTTTTGTTGGGGAGTCTATGATGGGGAGTGAGGAGATGTTAAAAGCTGAAAAAGGCACTGCAGTAAGAACTAATAAGGTGTTTATGGAAAGAGGAATTTACTGATTAATAAAGCTTAAAAACAGTCTAACAAAGATTTTTTTATGAAGTACATCAATAATAATGGAAAATTGAGATCAAATTATTCCCCAGCAGAATTAAGAGAACTTCGCAAAGATATTTTAGACTTAATTAAACTTGATTTTTATTATATTAATCATAGCGGCATTAAAGACAATGGAGGAATAAATTTAAGAGATCAATTGCTTCATTTTGCAAGAAAACTAAGAGAAAATCCAACTGCTAAAGATGTGCTGGATGCAAGATTATTATTAGCTAATTCTTACCCTTGTAGTTTATGCCCTATTTAACCTCATGGATAACTAAATTACAATCCTTTTTTTCTTTTATATTTAAATAATTCTTTAACTCTTTTAAAGAATCTTCAGGTTCAAAATTCTTTTCTAGCATTTCATCATATGTTACATTTGTATAATCTATCTTTCCTGTGAATGAAACTTCTTTAATATTAAGAATTTTTTCCATTGCTTCGCTTATTTCATAATGTTCATTTGTTCTTTTTATGTAGCCCTTTTGGTGCAAGGCATGAATTGTATCATATAACTCTGAAAATTGTATTTTTGCTTTGGAAAATATATCTGACGCTTTAAATTTTTTAAGGATTAATGCCAAGTTTAATACTGCTTTTTGTTGTGGGGATAATGGTAAAAGCGCTAATGACTGGACTGAAAATCCCTTGCCTTCTTCCAAATTTGTAACTATTTCCCCATTGTTTAGGTTTAACAGAATACTACAGGAATCAGTGACTATTATAGAAACTGGGATTAATTTTATTTTAATTTCTTTTCCTGGATTTAAAACTTTAATATCCTGCAAGGAAAGTTTAGGTTTGATAATTGGCAATAATGCTTCATTAGTTTTATTGTAAACGTCTTCTTCTATTGAATTTTCCTGGAGTATTGAAATTGCTTCTCCCCCATGTTTTGTTAGCCTAGGCCTTATGTTAACAAATAAAGGCAAATCAACAACGCCTACAACCATTGCTGTACCTATAGACAGGCTTTGAACTTCCTTTTCTGTTTGAGAGTTTATCCCTTCTAAAGAGCTTGAAATTGTTTTAAGATCATTTGGATTTGTTATCTTTAAAATTATTTGTGTAGAGCATTGGCTTAAGACATTTTTATCTATTCTTGCACTTCTTTGAGATATAATACATAAACCTAAACCAAATTTTCTTCCTTCTGATGCAATTTGCCTTAATATTACTGATGATTTAGCCTCGCCAAAGTTTCTTTCAGGTGCAAAATTCTGGGCTTCTTCTATCACTAAAAAGAAAGGAGGGATATTATTCTTTTTTCTTTCCATAAATAGATCACTTGCTAATTTGTAAACAATTACTTCCTGAACTTCTGGTGGGATGCCTCTAAGATTTATTATTGAGGCTTTTGATGGTTTTACTAAATCTTTTGGTAATGTTGGTTCATCTGAGAAAAGTTCTAAGGATCTTACATATTCTATAATATTTATTAAAGTGAATTTTGCTGAGCTTTCTTCTTGCTCGAGTTGAAATATTAAATTATCAAAATCAATATGATTCATATGCTTTAAAGCTGAATATAAAATTCCCTGCTGATTTGATGAGAGATTTGTTGGTAATAAGTGCAATAATTCTGATGCTGTCAAACCTTTATTTGGTAGTTTTAATGGCAAGCAACCTGGATTTATTGATGTATCTGATGAAAATTCCTGTATTTTATTTAAAAAACTATTTGGTTTTAAATTAAATTTTGATAATTTTTCTTTCCCTTCTGTATTTGGAAATTTTAAAGATTGGTATTCACCATGAGGATCGATAACAACTATAGGAATATTTCTTAATAACAATTCTTCCAATAAAACTGACGATGCATAAGATTTTCCAGAACCAGATTTTGCTAATATTGAACAATGTTTTGTAATTAATTTATTTAAGTCCAAGTAAACTTCGATATTATCATAACCATCTAATGTTCCAATAAACGCCGAATTTGGTGCATGTTCTAGGCCTAATACTGTTTTTATTAAATTTTCATCTGCTTTATAAACTTCTGAATTTGGTTCTAAAGGTGTCCTTAAATGCTTTAAAATTTTGTTTTTATCTCTGAAACCCAGGATTGTACAAATAGCAATAGTTTGTTCTTTGTTTTTTTCTATTTCAAGTATTTGAGCTAAAACCATGCCATGCTCTTTATGCTCTATTTTTATATAGTCTAATTTTCTAGCTGGCTGCTCCAAGGAGATTTTAAGTTCGGTTGTTGTTGTTTTATCTATAATTCTTCCTAGCATAATCTTTGAAATCAAGAGTTTGTTTAAAAACTTTCTTAAATTGTAGAATACTAGATAATTTACAACACAAACATAGTGAATAAATCTTATATATCCAATAATATAACTAGATTTCTAAGGAGGTGAGTAAATTGGCAAAGGCAGGTGCGAGTAATGTAGCATTAATTGGAAGATGGTCTTTTATTATAGGCCTTATAGTGGTAATATTAAGTGGAATCCCTAATTTTCCAAGTGATATTGTTAAGGTCGTAGCTCTTGTTTTGGGTATAGTGGTAGGATTTTTGAATATAACTGCCATAGAAACAGGACCATTTTTAATTGCTGTAATTGCATTAATGATGGCTGTGGTTAACTTAAACTTAAATCCTGGAGCTTTAGGGACTATACTTAACAACCTATTGTTGTTTTTATCTCCAGCTAGTGCTATTGTAGCAATTAAGGCTATCTATGTTCTAGCAAGAAGCTAAATTTTAAGAGCTGATTTATTATCAGCTACTTTTTTTATATATTCAAGATACAAAATATTTTTAATGTTAAAAATTATATATAATTTAATGAAAAGAGTTTCAATTACGATAATGGGAAAAGTTATAGGAGTTTTTTTTAGAGCTCATGTTAGAGATCTTGCTAAAGACTTAAAAATCAAGGGTTATGTTCAAAACACTCCTGATGATTGTTTATTGATCGTTGCAGAGGGAGAGGAAAAAGCTATTGAAAGATTAATTGATTTCTGTAAAAAAGGTCCTGAAGGAGCAGTTGTTGAAAATGTGAAAGTCAAGAAGGAAGGATTTAAAAATGAATTTGAGGATTTCTTGATAGAGTACTAATGGAGTATATAGGAATTTGTGTTAAAGGATTAGAGAAATTTGTAAGTAAATTTGTTAAAGGTAAAATGATTGATAAAGGCAGGGTTATTTTTAATGATTTAAAAGATATAAAATACTTTGAGGGCATTTATGAATATTTAACAGATTTTAAGTTTAAAAATTTTGATGACTTAATTGAAAAAATTAAAGATGTTAAATTTAATATTAAAGGAACATTTTTAGTAAGATGCAATAGAGAAGGTGAGCATGAATTTAGGAGTTTAGAAGTTGAAAGAACTCTTGGTGAGGTATTATTTAAGAAGGGATTTAAGGTTAGTCTTAAAACTCCAGAAACTATAATTTTTATTGATATAATTGAGAATAAATGTTATTGCGGGATTTTAAAATTTTCAGATTTATGCAAAAGAGATTATAGAGTTAAGTTACATAATCAAAGTATTAATGGCTGTATTGCTTATACTATTCTTAAGATTGCTAATATAAACTTAAATGAAATTTTAGTTGATCCTTTTTGTAAAGATGGAACAATTTGCATTGAAGCTTTTTTAATGGGTTGTAAACGGGTTTATGGTTTAGATTCTAACAAAAATAGTATAATCTCAAGCAGATTGAATGCTAATATTGCAAATGCTAATATTGAGTTTATTGAAGGAGATGTTGGCTGGCTAGAGACCAAATTTAAAGAAAAAGAGGTAAGAATTGTAAGTAGCTTGCCTTTTTCTAGGCATAGTAAAGAAGTCTTGAATTTGTATAAAGAATTTTTTAAAGAGATTAAAGGTGTAGCTAAAGGAAAGATCGTTTTAATTTCAGGAAATGATAAATTTTATGACTATTGCAAGGATTTTAAAGTTATTAAGAAAAAGTTTATGATTGGTAAAATGGATTATTATTTGGGTATTTTGAGGTGATAATCTCTTTCTAAAGATTATTAGAGAACTATCTGATGTTTAACATTCAATTTTATAACCTTTAATAAATTTAACCCATTTTCCTTTTTCATTATGCAGGTAAATATTGGCTATCCTATTTATTATAGATTTATCAGTTTGCTGACAATAGGTAAATTCCTTTGTATAAAATTTAGGCGTTTCTGACAAACTTTCTCCACCAGGAATAAACACTTTAACAAAGTAACCTTCTGGTGCATCCCATTTTACATTTACACAAGTATTATAGCCTTCTTCAGTTAAATCACAACTTGTTGACCTTACTTCTATAGCATATTTTTCCATTACTGCACTTGTTGTGGATGTTTCAAGTTTTAAAAAATAACTTGCTACTACAAAAATAGATACTAATGTTAAGATAAAGATAAACCTCTTTTCTTTCATACTTATTTGATGTTTTTTGAGATTTATATTAATTTTGTTTTTGCAAAAGTTTTTAAATTAGATTTCGTTTAATAATTCATGGAAGAGGACTTAATAAAACAAAGATTAAAAAAATTAGAAGAGCTAAAAAAGTTGAAGGTTAATCCATATCCCTATTCTTTTAATAAAAGAGATAATTCTAGTGATTTAGTTGCTGAATTTAAATCTTTGAAAAATGATGAAAGAACAAAAAGAAAGGCGAGTATAGCTGGCAGAGTTGTTGCATTAAGGGAGATGGGAAAGGCAAGTTTTGGCCATATCCAGGATGGTAAAGGTAAAATTCAATTTTATATAAGAGAGGATGAGGTTGGAGAAAAGGCTTATAGAATTTTTAAGTTAACAGATCTTGGGGATATAATAGGAATTAATGGTTATATATTTAAAACTAAAACTGGTGAAGTAACTGTAAGGGCTGAGAATTATGAATTATTAACTAAGGGATTAAGGCCTTTACCTGAGAAGTGGCATGGCTTAAAAGATATTGAAATAAGATATAGAAAGAGATATTTAGATCTGATTATGAATCCTGAAGTTAAAAAAGTTTTTGAAACAAGAGAAAAAATAATTGATGCAATAAGGGAATTTTTAAAATCTAAAGGATTTAATGAGGTTGATATTCCAGTTTTACAAACAGTTTATGGTGGTGCAGAAGCAAAACCTTTTAAGACACACTTAAATGCTTTGAATATTGATTTATTTTTATCTATATCCCCTGAACTTTTTTTGAAAAGATTAACTGTTGGGGGGTTTGATAAAGTCTTTACAATAGCAAGGAATTTTAGAAATGAAGGTATTGATAAATGGCATAATCCAGAATTTACAATGATGGAGCTATATCAAGCTTATGTGGATTATAATGATATGATGGAGTTATTTGAAAGTATTTATGAATATGTTTCTAAAAAAGTTTTCGGAACAACAAGGATCAAATTTAAAGATGTTATACTTGATTTTAAAAAACCATGGAAAAGAATGACTATGGCTAATGCGATTAAAAAATATGCAGACATCGATGTTTTGAAAATGGAAACAAAAGAACTAATTAAATTTGCCAAAGATAATAAGGTAGAATATAAGTATGAAAATTGGGGTTGGATAGTTGCTGGAATATTTGAGCATTTTTGTGAAGAAAAAATTGTACAGCCCACTTTTATAATGGATCATCCAAAAGAAACCTCTCCCCTATGTAAAACCCACAGAAAAGATCCCAGATTAATAGAAAGATTTGAGCCTTTCTGTATGGGGGCTGAGCTAGGTAATGCTTATTCTGAATTAAATGACCCTATATCACAGAAAAGATTACTAGAGGAACAGGCTCAGCTACTTAAAAAAGGAGATGAAGAAGCACACCCTTATGATAGTGATTTTGTAGAGGCTATTGAGGTGGGTTTGCCACCCACAGGTGGAATTGGTTTAGGAATAGATAGAATGATTATGTTATTAACTAATTCTCCCTCTATTAGAGATGTGATACTATTCCCTTTTATGAAGCCTGAAAAAGAGGGTTAATGATTATTCCTAAATGGTGAAAATTTATGTAAAGGGGCATAAAAACCTTTATATATAGGTTTTAACGCATAAAAAGTAAATCTTGCAGTTTAAGCTTATAAAAAAGCATAAATTGGAGGATTGTATGAAAATGAAAAACAGACTATATTCGGAGGTGGAATAAATGGCAGATTTATTGGTAGTTAGATCTAAGATTAAGGAATGCACAGAATGCAATGTAGCAGGTACTTTTGCTGATGCCTTAAGTAAGAAGGTTGAAGGTATGATTAAAGAGGCTGAAAAAAGAGCAAAAGGAAATGGTAGAAAGACAATAAAGGATATAGACCTTTAAGTCTTTTTTCTTTTTTTATTTAAAATTAGTTACATATAAATTATTTCTATGGGAAACAATAGCATTAAGCTGGTTTTCGGTTACTTTATCTTTTTCAAAAGAGTCTACTATTTGTTCAATATCTTCATTAGTTATACGCTGGAGATCAAAAGAATCTGATGTTGTCCAATAATAAACTCCATTTCTTAATTTTATTGTATGATAATAGTGTGTTAAGAAAGTAAATAGTTTACGGATTTTGCTAAATTCTATACGCCTTTTGTTTATTAAACTGACTACTATATTTAGTTTAGATTCTGGTATAACCTCGCTCGATTTAAATGCAACTATAAATTCATCATCTTTATGTTTATAAGCAAGACCTTCTGAATTTGACCAGTAATAAGAATTACCCTCTTTAGAAGATCTTACCATTAAAAAATATTGCACTTTATTATTTTCCATGAAATTTTCTTTGAAAAAGTATTTAAAAAGTTAATGCATTAATGTGAATGAAAAGGTTAAATTTTTATAATGCTAAAATTTAGTTTGTAAGAATGAGCAAGAAAAAGGGGTCAAGGATTGAAAGAGAATTAGTTAATATGTTTTGGGACACTAAAGAGTGGGCTGTTGTCAGATCTGCTGGAAGCGGTTTAGGTTCTAATCCAAATCCTGATTTAATTGCTAGTAATGGTAAAAGGTATGTTGCAGTTGAATGCAAGAGTATTAAGGGGGGTACAAAATACCTAGATGAAGATGATGTAAAACAGATTACTGAATTTGCCAATTTGTTTGGTGCTGAGGCTTATATTGGGATGAGATTTAATCATGAAGGGTGGTATTTTTTAATTCCTGAAGATTTGAAAAAAACTCCAAATGGTTATACAATAAATTTAGAGTTAGCCAAATCCAAAGGCATAAATTTTGAAGAATTATTAAAAAAAGAAAAAATGTAGAAGCTTATTTTTTTGAGGCTATTTTATACAATTCATATAGTGCTGACAAACCAACTAAGATGTAGATAACCCTTGTTGGTGAACCTGTTCCAAATATTGTTTCTACAAGATTCCATTCAAGCACACCTACTAGACCCCAATTTAATGCTCCCACAAAAACTAAAACCCAAGAAACCCAATCATACCATTTCATTGTCATTTTAGATCACCTTAAAATTTTATGTATTAAAAGTTTATAAAGGTGATTTACTACTTGAAATTAGGGAATAATATGGTAAACTTAAATAAATTAGAAGAAGAATTAAAGCTAAGAGGATTTTCTAATCTAACGTTAAAAGCATATATAAGGCATAATAATGAGTTTCTTAAATTTATTAATAAAAACCCTGAGGAAATTTTACAGGATGACATTCAGAAATATTTAACATATTTAACTGAGAAGAAATTAAGATCCAGTTCTATTTCTTTAGCTTTATGTGCTTTAAAGTTTCATTATACTGAGATTTTAAAAAAACAAATATTTTCTAGCGTGAAGATACAAAAATCTGAGAAGAGAATAACTGAGGAATTAACTAAAGAAGATATTAAACACATTTTAGAAGCTATTCCTAATCCGAAACATAGATTAATAGTTGTTTTTATGTATGCCTCTGGTTTAAGAGTTTCTGAGGTTATTAAATTAAAGATTAGTGATTTGAATATTGATGAAAAAATTGGAAGAATTATCTCTAATAATAATGAGAGGTATATAATTTTATCAGAAAATTTATTGAGCATATTAAAAGACTACTTATCAAATAGGAATAAAGAATCTGAATTTTTATTTCCAACTAAATATGGGCATTTATCTGTAAGAATGGCGCAAAAAATAGTAAATAGAGCTACAAAAAGATCTAAGCTAGGAAAAAGAATTTACTGTCATTTATTAAGATCTTCTTGTAAAAGGCATTTATTGGAAGAAGGGAATGATGTGGGTATAGTAAATAGTTTACTGGGTTATTCTGGTGCAAAAATATCAAAAGAACAAGTTAAGAAAATTAAAATTCCATTTGATGATCCTCTTTAAAAAATATTTAAATTGCTTTTGTTAAGACTTTAATTACATTTGAATAATATCTTTTTCTTATTCTTGGTTTATCATCATAATATAATGTCCCAGGCTTTGAATTCATTTCAACTAACCAAAAATTTTTATTAATATCCATCATAAAATCAGCAGAATAAATTCTTGGATTAAATTGTTTTGCTTCGCTATCTATTTTTTTCAATAATAACCTAATTTTTGAATGAATTTCTGATGGTGAAAAATAGATTTTTGATGCCCCTCTTGTAACATTGCTTATTAAAGAACCATTTTTAGGGATTCTTGCATAACAGTGATCAATTTTTCCATTTATTACAACAACTCTTAAATCATGAACCTTTTTAATGCCCATCCCTGTTAAACCATTTGAAGAATCTATAAACTCTTGTAGAATTGTATTTTTAGTAATACCATTTCTTAAATCCTTTTTATTTATTATTATAACCCCATTACCATAGCTTCCAAATCTTGGTTTTAGGACAACTTTTTCTGTTTCTATTAATTTTAAAGCTTTAGCTAATTCGTAATGATTGTTAATTAAAAATGATTTTGGCGTAATCTCTGGAAAAAAATTGTAACATTTTATTTTATCATCACATATTAATTCAAATTTAGGATCATTAACAACTTTTAAATTTATATTTTTACAAATTTCATAACTGTTTTCATTTTTTCCATGGTAGTACATTAAATTTACCTTTTGATTAAATACTTTTTGCCATTTGTCATTTTTAAGAACCCATGCTTTTTTTAATTCTTTTTTTCTTGAATTATAATATTCTAATCTTGATAAAAACATATTTGTATTATATTTTTCACTTTGCTTAAACATGATTGAGAAAACTTTATTTCTTAATTTATTAGAAAAAGGTTCTTTTTTTACATCTTTAAGAGAAGCAAAACTGTTAACAAAGATATTGGACATATTTTAAGCCTTTGGAGGATTATTTTTAAATATTTCTGTGATAGCGTGTTATATAGAAAATTATAAAGCAAAAGGATTTTAAAGCTTAATCTATGCTTTTTAGATTATGGGTCCGTAGCTCAGTCTGGTTAGAGCACCTGGCTCTTAAATTTAGGGGATACCAGGGGGTCGAGGGTTCAAAACAACCTTTCTTAAAAAGAAACGTTGGTGAAAGAAAAGGAAGGTTATGAAAGTCCCTTCGGGCCCAAATTTTATCCAAACTCTATATTAAATAGAAAAAATAAACAACTCTATGGAAAAAAGAGGGCAAACAACGTATTTTTTAATAATAGCCTTAATTATATTAATCATATTTTCAATTACTTTATTTTATAAAACTACTATAGAAAAAAGTTATCAAATACAAGATATAACTCAAAATAGATTTATTATAGATTATTCGAATAAACTTAAAGCCGAAATAAGTTCTTGTATTGAAGAAATTAATTTTATTGGGTTGAATTTAATCGGGAATAAAGGTGGTTATTTAGAAATACCAAATGAATTATCTATTTTTGATACTGTTTATTGGTACAAAGAAGGAGTCAATTTTCAACCTTTTTTATCTGAAATTGAAAACAGATTGAAAATATATCTTATTGATAGTTTACCTTCCTGTATTGATAGAATCGTTGAAAAAAGAAGGGATTTCAATTTGACTTTTGGCAGTATTGATGCAAAGGTTAAGGTTACTGATAATTTTATTCTTTCGAGTATTGATTATCCTATAATTCTAAGTACAGTTGGTAGTAGTAATTTTAGATTAGACAAATTTGAAATAAAACAAAAAACAGCTTTCTGGAATCTTTATGAGAAAGCAACTGGAATTGTAAATGATGCTTCGCTTCCAAGTTTTGATGCATGTGAACCTGTAAAATGCAGCGATGAAAATTCAAATTTTGTTTTTTTTTAATGACAAAGATAATTTAATAGTAGAAGGGCAGACCTTTATACTATCCCAAAATGGAACAAGGTATAATCTAGAATTAAAATTTGCCATTAAAAGACCAATAAGAGAATCTTTTGGTTTAGGACTAGAAAAAAAGAAGATTGCAATTCTTTACCAAGATTCAGGTGGGACTGATATTATTGAGGGAGGTTATGATCCAAGAACTTTTGGAAAAAGAGCTTTGGAAGTTTTTAATAAAATCCTACCTTTGAATATTGGTGTAGATACATTCGATTGTAAACAGATTCCTGAATTTTTTACAAAAGCCGAAAAATACGATATTTTGATAATTACAGGTAATGCCGAAGCTAAAGTGTCTAAAGGCAAGAAGATTACGTTATTGCCTTCTGGTGAAAAAAAAGAGGAAACTATTTTTGGGGAAGGAAGATCTAAAGAAGAAAAAAATTTGGATCCGGGTTATAAATTATATTTAGGGTGTAACCAAATAAGTAAAAATTATCAGTTGGAACTTAAAAACTGGATTAACAATGGCGGGGTATTGTGGATTAATTTTGTTTCAAAATATGAAGGTGATAATTTTGCTGCCAGTTATTTGGGAGCAATGGGTTATTCTTCTGAGGGCTGGCATTGGGAAATGGGTGCAGGAACATTAAAAGAAAGATTAATATCTTATACAGAGCAATTAAGGGAAACTGAAGCAGTAATAAATAATCCCAATCATAAGACCCTATTTTGTCCAAATAATATCACAAAGGAGTTATCGACAAATGTTTGGTTTGGTGGGTCTTTAAATACAAAAGGAAACGCAGACGAGATTATACTGGGTACTGAAGAAAAATCAAAATTGTGGATTGATCATATTGGGAATGGGCTAATTATATCTGATGAATATCTATTAAGAGACAACATATTTGATGTTTCGCCTTACACAGATGATTTATATTCGAAGGGGATTGTTGAACAATATTTTACAAATGTATTAACTTACATAAGTAAACTAGCGTATGAATCTAAAGCTATCGATGAAAGAGCAAGACCTGTTATATTAACCCCTGTTTTAAATAAAGAAATTTCTAATTTAAGTTTCATATTTCAATCAGTCTTAGGGAAAGATAAAACTTATTACTTATCTATACGGGATATTGAGGGTGCTACTACAACTTTCATTCTAAACCCCACAAACTTTGATGAAAAAGATAATTTAGATGGAACCAATAAAATTTGGAGCTATAATAAAGACGATAAAGTAGAATTCTTTGTAAAACCCTTGACAGAAGATAAATGGGACAAGTTCAATGAAGGAATTTATGAATGGCAAGTTGGTGTGGATTATAAAGGAACGATAGTGTGGGGTAACATTGGAAGATTTATTAAAAAATCTGAGGTGAAAAATGAAAATTAAAAGTTTAAATATTATTGCTATAATAATTTTAATCTTAATCAATATATATTTAGCTACTGCTGAGATCTCTTGTTTAGAGGGGAACTGTGAGGTTGGTTGTTGTATTGATAAAGATGGTTTCCAGCATAATAAGTATCCGAAAGGAATGTGTTTGGGAAAAGAAGGTGGTTTTGGTGAAGGGAGTTGTAAAAATATGCCTACGTGTATAACCCAGTGACATATGTCGATAGGGGATTTATATTGCAAAACTAGGTTTCTTTGATATGAGAAAGCTTTAAATATGAGCACACATACTGGGTACTTATGGTAAACATAAACATTTCGATAAAGGAGGATGCTTATGAATATTTGAAGTCCTTAAAAGGCAGGGATAAAAGCTTTTCAGATGTAATTTTAGAATTTAAAAGTGAAGATATAAAAAAGAAAGGCAGTAAAGAGACTTTAATGGACTTTTTTGGAGCTATGAAAGACCTTGGGGTAGACTGGGGTAAAAAGGAAAAAATGATGAAATCCTTTAGAAAAGATTTTGAAAGGAGATTAAATGATAGGATTGGACACAACAGCAATAATTGATATGTTTAAAGGGGATATCAATTTAAAGAAAGTCATAGAAGAGTTAAATGATGTTTTTGGTTTAACTATTATTAATTATCAAGAGATTATGTTTGGAATAGACAAAGACAATCCTAAACATAAAATAGAAGAAGAATTTTATGATGCACTTATAAGCAGAATATTCTTTTTTAATATGGATATAAAAAGCTCAAAGAAAGCGGCTGAAATATTCTATGATTTAAAAAGAAAAGGTTTTGATATTGGTCAATTTGATTGTATGATTGCTAGTATATTTTTAATGAATGGTGTTAACAAAATAATTACGAGAAATGTCAAACATTTTATAAATATCCCTGGATTGAAAGTTATTTCTTATTAAGTTTTAGAAGCAATTTTATAAAAAACATCAAAAATAGACTCATCAGTAAAAACCCTAAAGAATTTTGCTTTTACTTCATCAGCAACTTTTTGAATACCAGATTGATGCTCCTGGAGATTTTTAGAATAAATCTTTTTTAGTAAAGGACCAATAAAAGTTCTTAATTTAGTACCTGATTCAGAATCTTTTAAATGAAAATCACCTTTAAAGTTTAAATCTCTTTCTGAAGCGTCTAATAATTGTATTAAAATTAATTCATTATTTTTTAAAGAATAAACTGCATTTCTAATTTCTTGAGGGTCATATAAAAAATCTGAAATTATAACTATTAAAGACCGGGATTTTATTAATTTTTTATAATTATTTAATGAATAGTATAACCTTGAATGCCCTGATGGTTTTTTCTTGTTCAAGTAATCGACTATAGAAACTAATTGCTTCTTTCCTTTTTTTGGTTTGAAAAGATCTAAATTATCTGAAAATGTACTTAAAACAAATTTTTCATTTTTTCTTAGTGCCATGTAAGCAAATCCTAAACCTAACATTGAAGCATAGTTTGTTTTACTAATCTGTTTTCCAAAACCCATACTTGCACTAAAATCTATAATAATATGACTTGTTAAACTTCTTTCTGCTTCATAAAGCTTAACGTGCAATTGTCCTATCCTTGCAAATACCTTCCAGTCTATTGCTTTAGGATCATCACCCGGTGCATAAGCACGCCTATCTGAAAAAACCATGCCCCGCCCTTTGAAAATAGACTCTCTTTCACCTACAATTTGTGAAGTTGTCCTTTTATTAATCTTTATGCTTAATTTGTCTAAATTCTTTAAAAAATCTTGCGATATCATTTTAATAATTCTCTTATAACATCATCTTCAGTCAAATTATTTCTTTCAGCTTCGAAGGTTAATATAATTCTATGTCTTAAGACAGGATATGCCATAGTTTTAATGTCTTCTTTCGAAACATAATTTCTTCCTTCCATTAATGCTCTTGCTTTAGATGCTAAGATTAAGCCTATAGAAGCTCTTGGAGATGCACCATATTCGATTAAATCCTTTTTAGTTCTTGTTAGTCTAATTAAATCAACTGCGTATCTTTTTATATCCCTTGCAATAGGGACTTGCTTTGTTAATTCTTGCAAATATTCTATAGTTTCTTTTTTCATTATTGGTTTAAGCTTTATAGGATTGCTTGATTCTGCATATCTTTCAACTATTTCTAATTCTTCTTCAGTTGATGGATATTGTGCTTTAATTTTTAATAAAAATCTATCTGCCTGGGCCTCCCCGAGAGCGAACGTTCCCTCCATCTCCAAAGGATTCATTGTAGCTAAGACAAAGAAAGGTCTTTCAAGTTTAAAAGTTGTATTGCCTGCAGTTACTTGTCTTTCCTGCATAACCTCAAGAAGAGCGCTTTGAACTTTTGGTGGTGCACGATTTATTTCATCTGATAAAACTATATTTGCAAAAATAGGGCCTGGCTGGAATTTAAACTCCCTTCTTTCATTTACAATATAAGTACCAGTAATATCTGAGGGCATTAAATCTGGTGTGTTCTGGATTCTTGAAAATTTTAAATCCATTAAACTACCAATTGTTTTGACTGTTAAAGTTTTAGCTAAGCCAGGATAACCTTCTAATAAAGCGTGGGAATCTGTTAAAATGGCCACTAGAACATCTTTTACCATTTCTGATTGTCCAACAACTATTTTTCTAACTTCTGAAATTACTAAATCCAAGTTTTGTTTTGCTTCTTCTAATCTCATTTTCCACCTGTTATTTTCTCAAAGTATTTTTTAACTATTTCCTGGTTTTCTTTCGGTATATCTTCTTTAAAATTAGCTTCTGCACTGCTTTTTATATCTTGTGGAAATGCGCTGTCAAAATTCTTTTTTTCAGGATCTTTTAGGTCTTCTGGGTTTAATTCTGTGCCTGAAGGGTTTAATTGAAGATTTAACTCATTATTCCCTAAAATAGCTACTGATCCTTTACCATAAATATCTTCATTTTTTCCTTCACCCGAGCCTCCTGAAGCTTTATCTCCGGAGATTATTTTTTTGAAACTATCTGCTGGGTCTTTGAAATTAAAATCTTTAAAATTTATTTTGTTTATATTAAAATAGCTTGTGAAGAATATTGAAAAACTTAAGGCTATTATTACTACTACTGCTATATTTAATGCTTTAAGATTTATAAAAAATGATGTTTTTATTCTTCTTGCCTTTTCCAATACATCCTGATTTAATCTTCTTATTATTTCATTATCTTTTCCTAAATTATCTTTTGCTGTTCTTAACTGTTCATTGATTAAAGGAAATAAAGATTCAACATACTCTAAGTTTCTTTTTTTTGTATAATAAAATAAATTTCCAATAAACCACATACCTGCTGGAACAAATGCAAGAAACCATTTTATTGTGAAGGGTATTAAAATTATGAAAGAAATTAAAAAGACTATTATTGAATGTAATAAACTTTGAAATATCCCTATTTTGAATAATTCCTTCTTAATTTCATTAATTACCTGGATTATTTGGCTCATTGTCCTAATTGCTGTTTTAAATCATCAATTTCATTTTTTAAACTTTTAATTGTTGCATCTTTGCTTGCAATATCACTTGAAAGCCTGGCATTTGTTGAAGTTAATTGGGATACTTGTTGCTTAAGATTTTCATTTTCTTTTTTAACATCCAAAAACTGCTGGCTTATTCCTTGTTCTCTTTCTTTTTTAACTTCTAGATTTTGTTGCAAATTAGTTAATGTTTGTTTATTTGATGTGAGATCCTGAGTTAGTTTGTTTATCTTTTCAACGCTTGTATCATAATCTTTTTTTAAATCTGAAAACTTAAGGTTGAAAAATATGCTAGAACCTGATACTGCTCCTAATAGTATTAATATGAACAATAGTAAAATGAAATTTGCGTTTTTATTTATAAAGCTGTATTCTTTAACTATTCTTTTCTTAAGCTTTATTTCAGGGTATTTTGTTTTAATTAAAGGTGTTTTTTCTATAATAAGATGATGCTCTTTTGGTTTTGAGTCTAAAGACTGCAGGGCTTTTTCAGCTTCCTTTATCTTTTGATGATATTTCCTAAGCCTGTATTTTGCCAATATATTCATAAGCATATAGTTTATAGATGGATTTTTAAATCTATTCTAAAGCTGGTTGTTTTCTCTCTATAAATCTCTACTTTTTTCTATAGCCAAATTTTTTATTATACCTT
>Ga0209541_10002378_pt1 | contig 35673 bp, 33 predicted proteins | sample RifCSPlowO2_01_FD_184027 | JGI IMG/M metagenome (GOLD analysis project Ga0209541, IMG submission 184027) | Groundwater microbial communities from Rifle, Colorado - Rifle CSP2_plank lowO2_0.1 (SPAdes) (version 2) | ecosystem: Environmental > Aquatic > Deep subsurface > Groundwater | place...
CCTCGGGCAGTGTCATCCCCGCCATCGCTGGTACGGACTATGTTGCCGGCTCGAGCTTCTTCGCTTTTCCTTGGACTCCTAATTCTTGGGGCGTTTCTACCTCCACCACTCTCGGTTTCTTGCAAGGTTTCCTTTCAACCGCCAGTTCTACCATAGATTCTAATTTACGAATCACAGGCAATCTGTTAGTTAACGGCAACTCTACTACTACTAACGCCACCACTACCAACTTCTTTTCTACCACTGCAAGTTCAACAAATCTGTTCTCTTCACTTCTCACTGTAGGCGGCACTGGATTGGTGGTGGATTCTTCAAGGAATGTGGGAATTGGGACGGCGGCGCCGAGCCAAAAGTTGCATATTTCAGGTGGTTCAGGTGCAGGTATAACAATCAACGCTTCTTCTTTGCCAGTGATTCAATTAAATGTAGCTGATGTTGCAAAATGGTATGCACAATGGAATACAAATTATAATGGCATCGATTATTATTCTGCTGGTAATCATCTATTCACAAATGGTAATCTCGCCATCGGCACCACCACCCCCACTTGGCTCCTCAACCCAACTTCAGCAACCGCTTCTCAACTCGCTCTCTCCTCTGGCGCAGGATTTAGTCAATGGGCCTTCAGAAACGCGGGAGGCAATCTCTACTTCGCTACTACCACAGTGGCGGGAACTGCCACTTCATCTCTATCCGCTCTCACTATAAACTCTAACGGTCTTCTCACCCTTCCTTCTTACGCTGGTACAGGTTGCGCTCAATTTGATACCACAGGACTTCTTTCTAATACTGGAGTTGCTTGCGGTACGGGAGGGGGAACATTCTCTTGGACTCCCGACACCTACGGTTCTAATTCACAAATCGTGAACGCCACTTCCACTGGTCTCTGGCTTAAAGGTTCGCCTCTAGGTCTCATCGCTTCGTCCACTTTCGCCACTTTAGCAACGACAACTTCAGCAACTTCCACTAATTTCTTTGCTACGACTGCTTCTTCAACCAATCTCTTTGCTTCGCTTCTCACCGTAGGCGGTAATGGACTGGTAGTTGATTCAAGCAACAACGTCGGTATCGGGACGGCGGCGCCGGGGTATAAATTGGAGGTAAATGGGGCAGGGGGTGTAGGTATCTTACATAGTGTTTATTCATACAGCAATATGTTAACTATGTTAAATAGTGACTCTGGAGGTATTCCTTATCTTGAAATTGGAAGAAGCGCTACCAATGATAATGCTATGGTCTGGGGATGGGACAACGCGGGGCAATATGGCGGTTTTTGGATACATGGTCTCAATGCGCCTACAGGTCTTTGGATGAATAAGCTCGGCAACGTCGGCATCGGCACCACCACTCCCACTTGGCTCTTGAATCCGACATCAGCCACCGCTTCTCAACTCGCTCTCTCTAGTGGCGCTGGCTTCGCTCAATGGGCCTTCAGAAACGCGGGAGGGAACTTGTACTTTGCCACTACCACAGTAGCGGGAACAGCGACATCCTCACTTTCCGCCCTTACCATCATCGGCTCGAGCGGAAATGTCGGTATCGGGACGACTTCGCCTCTGGCATTGCTTACGGTAGCCGGTTCAAGCGCGAATGCTTTCAGAGTAGACAATGGCTCTGGCGCTAATATCTTGACCGTTGATTCAACTACCGCCAGCACTGATTCCGGCATTGATATTACCGCCGGCGCTTCGCAGACTGGCAATCTTCTAAACTTCTACTCTTCTGGTAGCTCTCTTCTATCATTCTTCACCGCCGCCGGAGGTTTCCAACAAAATATATCTTCATCCACAGCGATTCGCATCCAAAATGGTTCGGGTACGGATGTATTTACGGTTAACTCTACCGCCGGTAGTGTCGGTATTGCTTCGACCACGCCATGGAAAACTTTGGGACTGGTCGGCACCATGTCTTGGACCGGCATGAGTACCACCGAGGCGGGCAACTTCACTTTATGTTGGAATAACGACACCGGTGAAGTCATTGCTGATAACGATACCGATTGTACTAGTTCATCGGAGAGCACCAAACACGATATCACTGCTATCAATACTGACTTAAATGTCTTGCGCGCTCTCAAGCCTAAGTCTTTCATTTATAACGACCCAGGATTTGGCAATGAGACTCTGTGGGGCTTCATCGCCGAAGACATGTATGCTATTGATCAACAATTTGGCACCAAACTGACCGACATCAATGTTAAAACGGGCTTGCCTCACAGCTATTATGATCGAGCGGTATTAGTGGTACTTACCAATGCACTCAAAGAACTTGATCTTAATCTCGGAAATATTGCCAGTACCACGGCCTCGTCCACTCCACAAAGTCTGGCATTCGTTGAAAACTTCTTTAATAATATTTTTGCTCGTATCAAGATATGGCTGGCGGATGCGGCTAATGGTATCGGAGACTTCTTCGCCAATCGAGTGCGTACCAAGGAACTTTGTGTCAGTGATGATTCCGGCGCGGAGACTTGTCTCTCTAAGGCCCAACTCGACACTCTTTTGAGTAATGCCATCTCATCTGGCAGTAGCTTGACTCCTCCACCGCCCCCACCACCACCTCCTTCACCGCCACCTCCTCCACCAGAGGATGAACCTATAGAAGAGACTGAAGAAAACTCTACTGATGAAGAAGTTGTTGAGGAAGAGGTGGTCGAAGAAGAGCCTGTAGTCGAAGAACCTCCAGTCGAAGAGCCTTTCGATGAAGCTCAAGATGAACCAGTTATTGAAGAGTCTGTGGTCGGAGAGACGACTCCGGAACCGGAACCACCCGCTCCTGCCCAAGAACTGGAACAGTAAAATAATTAAAAAATATGAAAAAAGATTTTGATAATTGGAATAAGCGAAAAAAAGAGATTAACGAAGGAAAACCTAATTTTTACCACGAGAGAGAAATTCGCTGGTGTTCTATTGGTATTAACGTTGGATTTGAACAAGATGGAACAAATAAAACATATCGCAGGCCAGTATTAATTATAAGAGGATTCAGCCGACATGTTTGTTTAGTCGTACCTCTCACAACTTCTCAAAAGAAAAATCCGTATCATATCGGAGTAGGAATTATTGGAGAAGTAGAGGCTTTTGTTATTTTGTCTCAAATTAGATTAATTGATACGAAAAGACTACATGACAGACTTGATATCTTGGATAAAGATAGATTTGAAAGGATAAGAAAAGCCATCATAAGTTTAATATGATGGCAATCTTCTGTTCTCTCTTATGTTTCCATAAGAGGACGGCCCGAAGGCATTTGTAGATAAAGTATAGCAAAAGCAAAAACAATGTCAAATAAAAGTAAAATATTCCTAACGGTCGTTGCAACTGTACTAATTCTCGGTTTTGTCGTCTATCAAGCGGTTACTTCTAATACCCAGTACATAGGAACTCTTAATACTGATATCGGCGCCATCAAGTTTGTCCATACCGATGAAAATGAGGGTGAAGATCTGATCATCACTTCAGACAAAAAAGTTTATCAAGGATTTTCTGGTACAACTATTTATTTCAGCGTGAATCCTTTGCTTAAGGAAGCTGAAGATGTTGCTCTGCAGTTCTATTTTACAGACCCGAATGCTAAAGCGGTCCAGATTTATCAGAGGAAAGACAATGCTTGGTGGGCTTTGCCGCTCGGAGCGGGAGAAGTTACAGATAGCAAATTTTCAGAATCTTTCACGAGAAAGAAAGAAATTGACGGCAAAATATATACTCAATCTAGAACATTTTATGACTCGACCGGAGAGACAGAATATTTTATGGCAGAACTTGCTTATACTCCGGGTACGCCGGGCCAGTTTCTGATAGAAGCGTTCGGCGAGAGTGGTTCTTACGGAATCTTGGACCCGTGGTACGACTCCGGCTGGTCCTACCGCAAGAAAATCACCATCAATCCGCAATATGTCGCAGACGGACTCTCTAACTTTCCCATGCTCTTTTCTCGCACGGACCTAGACTTGCGCGCTACGGCGAGCGGCGGTCACGTGGCTTCCACCACCGGAGGAGATATCCTATTTACTGCGGCTGATGGCGCGACCAAGCTCGACCATGAGATAGAAGCATACACCTCTACCACCGGAGAACTTGTCGCTTGGGTTGAAGTACCTTTCGTCTCTTCCACTTCTACCCGAGACATTTATATCTACTACGGCAACTCTACTATCCCTCTGGCCAATCAGCAGAATGTGACGGGGGTGTGGGATGGAAATTATACAAACGTTTATCATTTTGGAAACGGTTCTACTCTTGATCTTAAAGACTCAACATCAAATGCAAGAAATCTAACCAATAGCGGGGCGGTAGCCGGTATTGGCAAATTTTCAGGCGGGGCGGTTGTGGGCGATTCTGGAGATGATATGATAACCGACAGTTATGCAGTTGGGGCTACAACAATAACCGCCGAAGTATGGGTTAAAGCAACAACATTTGATCAGGATGGACAAATTTTTCTTCGCTCGAATGAGGATTGGCAAGCGTTTTTTAATGCCGCGGATGACTCTTTCTATTGGTGGGGGGACAATCAAGTTGGTTATACCCGCAGTCTTACTGGATTAACCAATAACGCTTGGAATCATATAGCTGTGTCAATAACCGGGACAAGCGGCAAAATTTATTATAACGGCGGGGCTCCGACAACCGGGACGACGGGGGCCGCGACTAATGGAATCACCACGTTGAAACTCGGTGAATATACGGCGGGAAGCTATAATTTTAACGGGACAATGGATGAAGTTAGAGTATCAAGCGTTGTTCGATCCGATGATTGGATCGCCACCGAATACAACAACCAATCTTCGCCAAACACTTTCTATTCTTACGGCGGAGAGGGAATCGAGATACGTTCTTCTTCTGTCGCTGGTGTAAAAATCAGAGGCGGTTCAAGCACGGCTAGCAATTGGTATGGCACAGCTGGCTGGTCCTACCGCAAGAAAATCACCATCAATCCGCAATATGTCGCAGACGGACTCTCTAACTTTCCCATGCTCTTTTCTCGCACGGACCTTGACTTGCGCGCCACAGCGAGTGGTGGTCACGTGGCTTCCACCACGGGAGGAGATATCCTATTTACTGCGGCTGATGGCGCGACCAAGCTCGACCATGAGATAGAAACCTACACCTCTACCACCGGAGAGCTTGTCGCTTGGGTTGAAGTACCCTTCGTTTCCTCCACTTCCACCCGAGACATCTACATCTACTACGGCAACTCTACTATCCCTCTGGCCAATCAGCAGAATGTGACGGGGGTGTGGGATGCAAGCTATGTGGGTGTTTATCATATGAACGATAACCTCGCTACTACCAATGTTAAAGAATCAACCAGTAATGGCTTTAATGGAACCAATCAAGCTAACACAAACACTAAAACAACCAGTGGCAAAACTGGTAGCGGTCTTACATATAACGGCAGCACTGATTATACAACAATGAGCGATCAAGCCGGCTTCACTCCCGGAGCCGGAGGATTTACCGTTTCTGCCTGGCTTAAACCAAATTCAATACCGCCAGCTAGTGCGGGCAATCGTATGTGGGCTGTCTGTAAATGTGACAATCCTTTTGAATGGAATTTTACAATTAATGACAATGATACTGCTTATGGAAAATGGAATTTCGGGGCATTTACGAGCGATGGCGGAAGCGGTATTGCTGTTAGGCCGACGCTCACTTCGGCTGTAGAAGACAGCTGGCAATATGTGGTTGCTACTTTGGCCAATACTTCTGCTACTCCTGATATATTTTTCAATGGAGTTTCTGATAACGGGACGGCAAATGTTTCCGGAGCGCCTGGTGTTACAAATACTTCCTCGGCTGTTTCACTTGGCAGAAAAGCGGCAGGCGGAGAAGTTTTATTTGATGGTATTGAGGACGAAATTAGAATTTCCAGCACTGTCCGCTCCGCCGCCTGGATAGCCACTGAATACAACAACCAATCTTCGCCAAACACTTTCTATTCTTATAGCGGAGAGGGAGTGGAAAACCAATCAGCAAGCATGCCAAGCATAAAAGTTCGCGGGGGAGTGAAGTTCCGATGAAAATTTAAAATTTAAAAATCAAAATGGAAAATGACATTATGGTTTTAAATCCTAAATCCTAATATCTAAATCCTAAATAAATTCAAATGACCGAAATAACAAATTCAAAACAATACGACCTTGAAGATAGAACCATCAATTTTACAAAAGAAATTGTTAAATTTGTCAGTATTGTTTAGTATTTAGGATTTAATGCTTAGGATTTAATAATTGATATTTGCATTTTACATTAAACACTTCGCCAGGATGGTTCTTGCGAAAGAATGCGGTAATGGCGCAGATGATTAAAAATTTGTTTCGAATTAGTAATAATTTATGAGATATGATAGAATAGTATTATCATGGAAAAACCAAGAATAGTTCAGTTTTTTATAAATAAAGCAGAAGAAGGAGGCTATTATGCTAGAGCTGCCCTTTTTCCTATCTTTACTCAGGGTGAAACTCTTGATGAGATAGCACGCAATATTCAAGAAGCTGTTGATACACATTTCGATTTTGATCATAAGAACATGCCAGTCCTTGTAAACTTCGAATTACCCGTAGCGGCTTAATTTAGGATGCCTCGTAAACTTCGAATTCTATCGGGAAATGAAGTTATAAAAATACTTGAACGCAATGGATTTGTCCAGACAAGAATAACAGGTAGTCATGTACGCCTCACATTACAAACTAAAAATGGTGAAGACTTCCATGTTACAATACCGCTTCACAAAGAATTAAAACGTGGTACTTTGAAAGGAATTATTTCTGAACTTGAAAAGCTTACTGTGTCAGACGAGATTAATTCCAATTTCTACACTAAATAAAACTTTTACTTTTCAAAACAATACGACCTAGATGAACCTCGCAAGAGCCGTCCTTGCGAAAGAATGCGGTAATGGTGCAGAATTGGAGTCCGTGATATAATAATAGTATTATGAAAAAGAATCTCACATTTACTACACAAGTGTTCAGAGAAGGCAAACAATACGTTTCCTTTAACCCAGAACTTGAAGTGGCAAGTTGTGGCAAGACGCCTCAAGAAGCAAAAGAAAAATTGCGGGAAGCAATTGCCGGTTTTATAACCGTTGCTTTAAAAAGGGGGACATTGGATTCTATCTTAGAACAAGCCGGATTTGTAAAGAAGAAAAATTCTTGGCATGACCCAGAACCCATTTCTCTTGATAGATTGACTATCTCCGTCTAAGCGGCAATTATGCCCAAGATTCCTTCAATCTCATCAAAAAAATTCTGTAAATTTCTCCTAAGCATCGGCTGTGTTGTGGCAAGAATTGAGGGTGATCACTATATTTTTACTAAACGAGATTTGGAAAGACCGATAGTTGTTCCTATATCAAAACAACTACCTGTTTTTATTATTCTTAACAACCTAAAAACATTAAAAATATCCCGTGAAGAATTTTTAAGATTACTCAAGAAAGTCTAACTCTACGTAGCAAGTACCGTTCTTAAAGTGGAGGAATTCGCAAGAACCGTGCTTGCGAAGAAAATCCTAAATCCTAATATCTAAATCCTAAATAAATTCAAATGACCAAAATAACAAATTCAAAACAATACGACCTAGATGAACCTCGCAAGAACGGTTTTTGCGAGAGGTTTCAAAATGGTTGTTTGAAACTTATAGTCGGTAGTGATATACTAGAGGCGTTATGGAAAAACGATTGACTTACAACATTCAAATAGAGAGGGATGAGGACGGAGTCTATGTGGTATCTGTGCCGGCTCTTCCCGGTTGCCTTACTCAAGGTCGGACATTTGATGAAGCTCTTAAAATGGCACAAGATGCTATCTTTGGATTTGTCAGTGTGCTGGCGAAGAGAGGAGAGGATGTGCCAGTTGATCATTCTCGCACTAGTCCTTTTACTGTTAGTATTATTTCTCCAAGAGTTTTGGCATGAGCCGCTTGCCTCAAGTAAATTACAGAAAAGTTATTTCTGCTCTGAAGCGAGCAGGTTTTGTTGAGTACAACCAGATTGGGAGCCACCTGGTCTTTGTCAACGAGGAAGAAAATTTGCAAACTTCAGTGCCAATCCATTCTGGTGATATTGGCCGAGGTCTCCTAAAGAAAATATTGAAGCAAGCACAAATTTCTGAAGAAGAATTCAGGGAACTTTTATAATTTTTATCAAAACAACCCCCGCTCCGCCGCCTGGATAGCCACTGAATACAACAACCAGAATTCGCCAAACACTTTCTATTCTTATAGCGGAGAGGGGGTGGAAAACCAATCAGCAAGCATGCCAAGCATAAAAGTTCGTGGGGGAGTGAAGTTTCGTTAGAGATAGAGAATGTGCAAGAACGGTTCTTGCGAACTATTTCAGGATGTTGAGTTCTCAGGTAGTATTTGATAGTATATCTTTATGTTAAATAATTTTATTCAAAAAAATCTGACAAAAGCTCGGTACAAACTCCTAGAGAATAAAACCTATTTTGGAGAAATTCCTGGTCTAAGAGGAGTTTGGGCTAGTACAAAAAACTTAGAATCATGTCGTAAAGAGTTGGCGGAGGTTCTTGAGGATTGGCTATTCCTCAAATTGAGATCAAAAGAAAAAATTGCCGGTTTTGTTGTGCATACAGATCAACGTAAACTTGTAAAAAATGCCCGCTAGTATTTCTTGGAGAAAACTAGTTAAAAAATTTCGAAGTCTAGGGTTTGTCGGTCCTTATTTTGGAGGAAGGCATTTGTTTATGATTAAGAAGGAGTTAAAAGTTCACATACCAAATCCTCACCGAGGTGATATTTCTGCGGGCTTGATAAATGAAATTACAAGACAAGCTGGTATTTCAAAACACGAGTGGGATAATGCTTAGAAAGTTTATTAAAGCTCTAGCAAGAACCGTTCTTGCTAGAGTGTTCTTGCTGGAACAGAGTTCGGCCCCGAGATTATAGAATAAGCAAAAGTTAGGGTCTAACCCTACTTAGCACAAAACTACTCCGTCTTTGACGGAGTAGTTTTGGGTGTCTATAAGCCGAATTCTGTACCAGTTTTGCCCACTGAAGGTGGCGCAAAACTGAGCACCCTTCCGTAGCTTTAGCGAAGGAGGGTCCCCCTCCGCCAAGGCTTCGGCGGGACGCTCAATTTTGTAGTCACCTGCGGTGAACAAAATTGGCGATAGTTATTTATCTGCGATGACGATTACTCGCCACCTGTAGCGGCACAAACTGGAAACTAGAAACTGGAAACTAGAAGCTGGAACAATTTCCAGCGTCCAGCGTCCAGTCTCCAGTAATCCAGAGTACGGCCTTGCATTCAGGTAAGGATTTTGCCGTTTCAACAAAACCTTCGGTTTTGTTGTCCCTCCGTAGCTTTAGCGTAGGGGGACAGACCTATTGTTTTGATCGCCCCACGTCGCATAAAGCTCTGCGGGGCGCTTCTCGACTTTCGTCTCGAAGCGTTTCTGCTCGCACCTCTAGGATTACTCCCGATGGGTATTACCCACTACCTTTATCAATTTGGTTTCTGAATTCCAAAGTCATAAAGTCTGGATTCTAAAGTCAGACTTTAAGTATCCTTTGATTCAAAAGTCTGACTTTTTAGACTTTATAACTTTTTGAAACCAAATTGATTGAATGTTCGGACTTTCCTCCCCCCACCACTTTTATTCACAAAAGTGGTGGGGGGCAACTATTCAACACCTGCCCCATTGTATGCTAAAATGGAAGTATTAACAAGTTTAATTTAGCCAAGTATTTCCATGCCCCAAACTCATAAAATCAGTTTTTTTATCACTCTCGGACTGCTCTTTCTCCTGCCGATATTCTTTATTCCCGGAGGCACTCTTAGTCTGGATGTTGCCAAGTCGGCGCTCGTCGTTCTCGGCGTTATCGCGATTATTCTGGCGTTTTTATGGGAGATTTGGCAAGATGGGAAGCTAAGTTTGCCCTGGCATCCTTTTGTTTTTACTATCGTTCTCCTGCCTCTAGTTTACTTGCTCTCTGCATTCTTGGCGACACCGTCTTCTCTCTCACTTCTCGGCTATAGTTTCGAAGTAGGAACTTTCGGCTTCATGCTACTTGGCTCTCTTATCTTGATGCTCGTAGCCATGGTTTTTTCCGACACAACGCGTTCCCTCCAAGCCTTGACGGCTTTCCTCATCTCTATTTCAATCGTAGCTCTTTTTGTGGCCATCAAAGTTTTTTTTGGTGGCAACCTCTTGGTCTTGGGAAATTTCTTCGGCAATATGGGTAATCCCATCGGCAACTGGACTGATTTAGCTATTTCCTTCGGGCTTTTATCGGTCTTTGCGGCTCTCTCGCTCGGTATGATTCCGATGAAGCTCTCTCTACGGGTGCTTGTCTACGGAGTCTTTGTACTCGGGGCGACGCTACTCGTCATCATCAATTTCTACACCGCTCTTATCCTGACTTTGGGAGCTTCTATTTTTCTTTTCTTTTATTTTTGGAAGATAGAGAAACACTTCTTCAACACCGCCGCCACCCCACTCTACGCGTCAAAGAATTTTCTCCTTAAACCGGTCTTCTTGCCGGCGGTTCTCGGCATAGTTTCTCTCGTTTTTCTCGTAAATCCGACCATTCCCGGAACTCAAGGCACGCTCGGCGATGCGGTCTCGAGCACCTTCAAAATCGAGAACATCGATGTCCGTCCATCTCTCTCCGCCACTTTAGGTATTTCGAAAGAGGTGCTTTCTCAAGGCGGGCTCTTAGGTTCGGGTCCTAATACCTTCGGGCGCGACTGGCTCATTTACAAGCCGGTTGATGTAAATACCACTCCTTTCTGGGCCGTGGCTTTCCCATTTGGTGTGGGTTTTATCCCGACGCAGATAGCTTCTATCGGTATGCTCGGTTCCGCTTTGTGGCTAGTTTTCTTTGTTTTTCTGGTTCTTTTAGGGATTAAGCTCTTAAATCGCGTTCCAGAATCCAGGGCCGAGCGCTTCACGCTTGTTTCCGTCTTATTAATCACTTTTTTCCTTTGGGTCGCGAGCTTTCTCTACGCTCCATCAGCGACAATGTTGATGTTCGCCTTTGTCTTCTCCGGACTCTTTGTCTCTGTCAGTCGTAAATCTGGCATTATTTCTTCTCGACTCTTCACCTTGAAAGAACCTTCCCAGAATCGCTTTATCTCACTCGCTCTCATGGCGGTAATTACACTCGGGGTTGTCTTTCTCGGTTGGGTAGGATTTGGCAGGACGGTTTCGGCTCTCCACTTCAAGAAGGCGGTTGATCTTTCCAATATCGCCGGCACATCTCTCGCGGAGATTGAGGAGAAACTTAATAAGGCAGTAAAATCTTCCAAATTGGATACGTATTATATCGCGCTCTCGCGTATCAATTTTGCCAAAGCCCAAGTGGCCGCGAACGCCACCGCGGGTACTCCCGAAGAAAACAAGGCGGCCTTCGAAGAAGCGTTGAGAAAGAGTATAGAAGCGGCGAAATTAGCTGTCAGTATTAATCCGGCCGGTTACCAAAACTGGGTATCTCTTGGTACGATTTATAGCGCTTTGGTGCCGGCGCCGCTCTCCGTGGTGGGTTCTTATGAAAATGCTTTTTTCGCTTATTCCGAAGCTAGCAAGAGAAATCCTAATAATCCGGAATTACCGCTTTTCTTAGCGAGGTTGGAGTTCAATAAGAATAATATTGACGCGGCGCGTTCGTTTATCAGAAGGTCTATTGCTCTTAAGGAAGATTATGCCGACGCTTATCTCTTACTTGCTCAATTAGAAGTGCAGGCTGGCAATGTGGCTGGAGCCATTCTCTCCGCCGAACGTCTGGCTTCTCTGATGCCCAATAATCCCGGCATCTACTTTGAATTGGGCTTGCTAAAGTATTCCAACAAGGATTATGCCGGCGCGGCGGATACTTTCACTCGTGCGCTTTCTCTCGCGCCGGATTACGCCAACGCTCAGTACTATTTCGGTCTGACGCTCGCCCAACTTGGTCAGTCGGACAAAGCTCGAGAGCAATTCGAAGCTCTTTTAGTCACCAATCCGGATAGTGAAGAAGTCAAGGCCATTCTTGAACAATTAAGAACCGACAAAAATACTGCTCGGTAGTGATCAATGGTTCGCAAAATTTTCGGCTTTCTCTACAAGGAGACAAATAGTCTCAACCAAGCGGCATTCTTGCTTGGGCTATTTGCTTTCCTATCCCAGGTCCTGGCTTTCTTGCGAGACAGGCTTCTGGCGCATATTTTCGGCGCTTCTTTAGAACTCGACATTTATTACGCCGCTTTTCGCATTCCAGACCTCATCTTTGTTACCGTGGCATCGATAGTCTCCTTGTCAGTCCTCATACCATTTATTGTTGAGAAGGAAGCTCTTGGCCATAAGGCGCTTCGAGATTTTGTGAATAGTATTTTTTCTTTCTTCTCGATTTTAATCATTGCGGCTGCGGGTCTGGCATATTTTCTCATACCCACCCTCTCGGGTATCTTGTTTAAAGGTTTCTCCGGCGCGGCGCTTGTCGAAGCTATCACGATTTCCAGAATTCTCTTACTTTCACCCATCATCTTAGGGTTCTCAAATTTGTTTGGTTCGCTGACTCAAGCTTATAATCGCTTCACTATATATGCTCTTTCGCCAATTTTATATAACGCCGGCATTATTGTCGGAATAATTCTGCTCGCCGAACGGTTGGGGATTACGGGAGTGGCTATCGGTGTCGTGCTGGGAGCGAGTCTGCACGTCTTGGTACAGGTGCCGTTCGTGTTCGCATCCGGCCTCTTTCCCAAACCTTCCTTTAAATCACTCGATTTTACCACTATCGGAAAAGTGATTAATATCTCTCTGCCTCGGACACTGACCTTATCAATGACTAATATTGCCACCATCTTCTTGGTTTCCATGGCCTCGCTTATGACAGCGGGTTCAGTTTCTGTCCTTTCTTTCTCTCTCAACCTCCAATCTGTGCCTCTCTCTATCATCGGTGTCTCATATTCTCTAGCTGCTTTTCCGACGCTTTCAAGGCGTTTCCGGGATAATAATGTCGAAGCCTTTAAGCAACAAATGGCGACTACCGCCCGACTGATTATTTTCTGGTCATTGCCATTAACGTCGCTCTTTGTCGTTCTGCGAGCGCAAATCGTGAGAGTTGTTCTCGGGTCAGGGCTTTTCGATTGGGAAGATACGCGCTTGACTGCCGCCGCTCTGGCACTGTTTACTATTTCCTCAATGTTCCAATCTCTACTGCTTCTTCTCATGAGAGGATTTTATTCTGCTGGACTTACCAGAAAACCTTTCTTCATCAATCTTTTTTCGACTGCGATTCTTATAGCTGGCACTTGGGGGCTGGTTAAAGTTTTCTACTTTTCGGAAGAGTTTCGTTACTTCATCGGTGCTCTCCTTAAGGTAGAAGACTTGCCCGACACCGCTGTTTTAATGCTCCCGCTCGGTTTCTCTATCGCTACCATTATTAACGGTCTGATTCATTGGGTTGCTTTCGAGAAAGAATTTCGTGGCTTCTCACACGGAATTATTCGGACATTTTTTGATTGTCTGGGTGCGTCTATAATTATGGGCATGGTTGCTTATCTAGGATTAAATATTTTTGCTCCTCTCTTTGATACCGCAACGCTTCTCGGAATTTTCTTACAAGGTGCTGCGGCGGGACTCTTGTCGATTACCGCGGGCATCGTCGTTTTAGTAATTCTGAAAAATAAGGAGTTCTTCGAAATCCGGAATGCTCTTCATCAGAAATTCTGGAAAACAAAAGTAATTGCCACTGACCCGGAAATCGTATAAGGTTGCTCTCACAACTCATATGGATAACATTCGTAACTTTTCAATCATAGCCCACATTGATCATGGTAAAAGTACTCTAGCGGACCGTATGCTTGAATTGACTGGTACGATAGAAAAACGAGACATGCGCGAACAGGTGCTCGACTCCATGGAGCTTGAGCGTGAGCGTGGTATTACTATAAAGATGCAACCCGTGCGCATGAAGTATAGGGAATATATTCTGAATTTGATTGACACCCCTGGTCACATAGATTTCTCCTACGAAGTATCGCGCGCGCTTGGTGCGGTAGAAGGTTCGATTCTCTTGGTGGATGCCACGCAGGGAGTGCAAGCCCAAACTTTGACTACGCTCAACCAGGCGCGAGAAGCCGGTCTTGCCATTATCCCAGTCATTTCGAAAATTGATTCTCCTCTGGCCCGTATTGAAGATATTCGTGACGAAATTGAAAGACTCTTAAAAGTTGGCAAGAATGAAATTTTCTTGGTTTCCGGGAAAACCGGCGAGGGAGTTGAGGAGTTACTCAACGCAATCGTAGAGAAGATACCTCCGCCTTCCTCCGCAAGTCTGACTTGCGGAGATTTCCGCAAGTCAGACTTGCGGATTTTCAGGTCATTAGTATTTGATTTTAAATATTCAAGTCACCGCGGGGTGATTGTCTTTGTGCGCGTTTTCTCCGGGAAGGTTGAACAGGGAGATAAGCTCAAATTCAAAGTGGCGGGTAAAGCATTTCAGGCTCTTGAAGTAGGAGTTCTTGTGCCGGGAGAGAAGAAAGTTTCGAGCTTGGAAGCAGGTGAGATAGGGTATATTGTCACTGGTATCAAAGAACCAGGAATAGCATCCGTCGGAGATACTGTGTCCTCGGCAACTGATACCGGTCCTGCTTTGGCGGGATATGAAAAGGTCCGTCCGGTTGTCTGGGCATCTGTTTATCCTGAGAGTCAAGATGACTTCACTCTTCTCCGCCAAGCCCTCTTAAAATTGCGTTTATCGGATTCAGCTTTCTCTTTCGAAGAAGAATCTTCTGGAGTATTGGGCAGGGGATTCAGAGCTAGTTTCTTGGGCATGCTTCATCTTGAAATTATCACGGAACGATTACGCCGTGAATTTAACTTGCCTCTGGTTATTACTTTACCTAGCATTACTTATAAAGTTTTCTATAAAGATGGCACAGAAAAAATTATTTACACCCCGTCACTTTTCCCAGAGGATTATCTTGTCAGTCAAGTCTTAGAACCGTGGGTAAGCGCCACAGTTATCATTCCGCCCGATTATACTGGCGCCATAATCAAACTTCTTCATGAATTCGAAGCGGAGTTAGGTGAGACCGAGAGTTTGCGTTTAAGCACAGCATTGAAATTCAGAATGCCACTTCGAGAGCTAATGCGAGGTTTTTTCGACAAGCTTAAGTCTGTTACCTCTGGCTTCGGCTCCATTTCTTACTCCATTGATGGTGATAGACAGACCAACGTTAGTCGTCTCGATATCTTGATTGCAGATGAAGTGGTGCCCGCTTTCGCCAGAGTGATTTCTCGTCGTCAGATAGAGACCGAAGCGGAAATAGCGGTAGAAAAACTGGCTACCATCTTGCCGAGACAGATGTTTACTACCAAGATTCAAGCTAGGGCACTGGGCCGCATCATTGCTTCGCGTACCTTAAGTGGTATGAAAAAAGATGTGACCCAACATATGTATGGCGGAGATATTACTCGCAAGATGAAACTTCGCGAGAAACAGAAAAAAGGCAAAAAAAAGATGAAAGAACGCGGCAAGGTGAACATTCCTCAAGACGTTTTTTTCAAGATGATTCGCTCGTCTCGCTAAGGATTTGGCGAAGCGGGCTGGGGTGTTTAGAAGATGGGTGCGTAGAGGAGAATCATACTTACCATGATGAGTATGGAGAGCACCACCCAAGCCGTCTGAATTTTTTTCTTATGTCTTCTATCGAATAACATTTCCAGTATAATATCATAATTCGCACTATGAAAGAACTTCAAAGAAAGCAAAGAATCAGGCGTATAGTCTATTCTATCCCTTCCCTCATCATTCTTTCTATTGTTGCCTTCTTCTTTACCAAAGGAGCAGTAAAGATAGTGGATAAAGAACTGGAAAGTTCAGCTCGTGTGAGAGACTTGGAAGCCGAGGCAATTACCCTCATGCTTAGAGAACAAGAACTAAAAAAGGATATTGCTCGTCTGGAGACCGAGGAAGGAATAAAAGAGGAGATAAAAGATAAATTTAATGTCACGCAAGAAGGCGAACATATCGCCGTTATTGTTGATGAAAGACGCTCGGCCACCTCAACCGATATTTTCGAATTGTCTTGGTACAAGAGACTTTGGAGTGTTATAATTTCACCCTATGATAAATAGCGCTACGCCTGCCAAAGGCGGGTCCGCCTCTGGCGGAAAAAAAGTAGAAATTTATTCGACCGAGAGTTGCCACTTCTGCCATATGGCCAAGGAGTTTTTTGCTACGCACAATATTCCTTTCACCGATTACAATGTTGGCACGGATACCACCAAGAGGAAAGAGATGATTGAAAAGAGCGGACAAATGGGCGTGCCGGTAATAGTCATCGATAATAAAGACATAATCATCGGCTTCGACGAGAACTCTCTAACCAAATTATTCGATCTTTCGGCGTAATATAGCGGATGCTCCCGGCAGGAATCGGACCTACATCTGCGCATTAGGACTGCGCTGTTCTATCCATTGAACTACGAGAGCGTTTTGAAAATATAACACGAAATTTGAAAAAAGCCGATATTTTGTTATGATTTTATCCATGAGTCCTGAAGAAAAAGTGCTTCTGGAACGCACCTTAAAGCTTTCGGAAGAAAACAATCAAATTCTACGTAAGATGCAGAGAGCCGCACGGTGGGCTATCCTTTGGGGATTCATAAAAGTTGCTATCATCGTTGTTCCTCTAGTAGTAGGATATCTCTACTTGGAACCGTACCTCGGCCAAGCAATGAATAACTTTAACGATATAAAGGCATTTCTTAATAGCACGATTTAAAATAATGCCTAGGTAGCTCAGTTGGTAGAGCACTTCCCTGAAGAGGAAGGGGTCGCCGGTTCGAGACCGGCCCTAGGCACATGGAAGTAGCACAAAAAAGTTTGTGGCACACAAAATCATCAGCCGCTGTTATTGAAGAATTGCGTTCAAGTGAGCGCGGTTTAAGCAATGACGAAGTAATATTGAGGTTGAAAGAATACGGACGAAACAAATTACCGGAGGCAAAGGTTGACGGTGTTGTTACTATTTTTCTCCGCCAATTCCAAAGTCCGCTCATTTACATACTGGTAGCTGCAAGTATTGTGGTGTTTGTAATTGGGGAAGTGGTTGACGGGTCAATTATCCTAGCCGTACTCCTTTTTAACGCCATTGTCGGTACGATTCAGGAAGGAAAGGCGCAAAATACGTTACTGGCTCTCAAAAAATTTGTTGAAACGAAAGCCACCATACTTAGAGAAGATAAAGAGATGATTGTTTCGGACACTGAATTAGTGCCGGGTGACATACTCATTCTTCAAGAAGGAGAAAAGATTCCTGCTGATGCGCGTGTCATTGTTTCCCACAATCTGAAGGTAGATGAAGCGGCTCTGACCGGAGAATCCGAGCCGGTACATAAAACAAGTGAACGAGAAGATGCTAGAGAGATTGTCGGCCAATACAAAAACATAGCATACAAGGGCACGAATATCGTCGCGGGTAACGGACGAGCGGTAGTTATTGCAACTGGCTTACAGACTATTATCGGAACAATCGCAAGTAAGATCGCGCTGGTCAATACCGAAATCCCTCTCAAGAGTAATATTCGTTATCTTTCACGCCTTATCATCGCTACCGTGGCAATCGTCTCGATAACGATTTTCACCCTCGGCATTGTGGTCGGCAAGCCGGTTAAAGATATGTTCACGACGATTGTCTCTCTGTCTGTATCAATCGTGCCGGAAGGGCTTCCTATCGTCGTGACACTTATTCTTGCTATGGGTGTCTGGCGCATGAGTAAACGTAATGCACTCGTGAAAAAACTGCAAGCGGTCGAAGCGTTAGGACAAGCCAGTATTATCGCCGTTGACAAAACCGGTACAATCACCAAAAACGAACTGGTTATCCAAAAGGTATATGTGGGAGAAAAGATGTTTGATATCAGCGGCGTTGGATATGAACCAAAAGGTGATGTTAGCTTTAATGGCCGTATCATCGATGGTGCAAACCATCCAGAACTTTTACTTGCTGGAAAGATCGGTGCTTTTTGCACCAATGCTCGCATCATGTATTCGGATGAAGACGCGCGTTTTCGAATTACCGGTGATCCAACGGAAGCGGCGATGCTTGTGCTTTCGCAGAAGCTTGGTTTTCATAAGGAAGATCTTGAGCGAGAATCGCCGGTTATCGGAGAGATCCCATTTGACTATCGACTCAAGTATCATGCCATGCTTCACGAGGTTGACAGTAAGAATTTCCTGACCATAGTTGGCGCGCCGGAGGTTGTTTTAGAATTGTCTGAAACGATGTGGTTGAATGGCAAGCGAAAGGAACTCACATCTGCAGACCAAAAAAAACTTGAATCAATCTTTTACCAAATGTCGCAGGAGGGATTGCGCGTGGTAGCTTTTGCTATTGATCCGGACTTCGGAAAAACGCTCAAGCCGGAAAAAATACAAGGTCTTTCTTTTGTCGGTTTTTATGGGATAAGAGATGCGATAAGGCCGGAAGCGGCATCGGCAATACGAAAGGCGAAATTAGCCGGAGTAAAGGTTGTAATGATCACCGGCGATCATAAGATAACCGCCCAGACTATAGCAAAAGACATAGGCATTTGGCGCGAAGGAGACGAAGTGCTTACTGGGTTGGAGATTGACGAAATATCTGATGCAGGGTTGTCGGAAAGACTCAAAACGGTTTCGGTATTTGCTAGAGTAAATCCAGAACACAAAATGCGAATCATCGGGGTGTATCGGGCGCGAGGAGAGATAGTAGCGATGACCGGAGATGGAGTGAACGATGCGCCATCTTTAGTCGTCGCTGATCTTGGCGTGGCCATGGGTAATATCGGAACAGAGGTGGCGAAAGAGGCTTCTGATATTGTTCTTCTCGATGACAATTTAGAGAGCATTGTTTTGGCAATTGAGGAGGGACGTAGTATTTACAAGACCATCAAAAAAGTTATTTTGTATCTTTTTTCAACGAGCATGGGTGAGGTGTTTACTATTACTGGCGCACTTATATTGGGTTATCCGTTGCCGATATTGGCGGCACAGATTATATGGTTGAATTTTGTTACTGATGGTTTTCTCGATGTGTCGCTTGCCATGGAGCCGAAAGAGGAACATTTACTTGACGGTAAATTTGAAAAGCCGAAAAAATATCTCATTGATAAACTGATGACAAAAAGAATGGCACTTATGTCCCTCGTTATGGCTCTTGGCACTCTTTATCTATTCAAAAATTACTACGAAGCAGATTTGGCAAAGGCATGGACGATGTCACTTACCGTTCTGGCGGCATTCCAATGGTTTAATGCCTGGAACTGCCGGTCGGAATACAAATCAATTTTCAAGATGAATCCTTTTTCAAATAAATATTTAGTTGCCGCGACGGTTACGGTCATCGCGCTTCAACTGCTCGCCATCTATACTCCAGTGATGAATATATTTTTGAAAACCGTTCCGCTTAATGTATCCGATTGGATGGCGCTTGTTCCGATTGCGGCATTGATTGTCCTAGCCGAGGAAATCCGAAAGTTTTTTAACCAAAGAAAGATATTAACGCAAATATGAAAATAGCATTTATCCATAGCGACAAAAAAATAGGTACGGGCGCACATTTTATCAATGACCTTATCGCTTATAAATTACGAGAGAAAGGGGTGGAAGTAAACAACTTTTATCCGCAATTTTTACTTACAGATACACCAATTCATTTTAAAGGCATTAACAATATTCTCTTTTTTTATTCATTGTTAGAAAAACGTGAGGAGATATTACGCCATGACATTATCCAAGGGACAACCTATACTCCGCTTGCCTTTCTTCGTTTTTCCAAACCAGTGGTATCGCATTTCGGTTCAACTACTATAGGTTTCTTAAAAGCTGTTCCGAAAACAAACCATTTGGGAAACGAGTGTAATGATGTTTTTCTCCGCTTAAAACAATCAGGGGCAATTCGCGAATTGAATATAAAAACACGCCGTCCACTCAACGATATTGCCTCTATTGAGCAGTATTCGGCTGAACGCGCTGATTATATTATTGCCACATCAGATATAGTAAAAAAGGATCTAATAAGCGTTGGGATTGCGGCTGAAAAAATTGAAGTTATTCATAATGCGATTGAAGATTACTGGTTTGAAACACTAAACAATAATCTAGAGAGTGAGCCCGCGCTTATTTTTCTTGGCCGGATCGGAGAGGATCCATTCACCCTAAAACTCAAAGGCGTTGACCGTCTCATCTGGCTTTTTGAACGTTTTCCTGAAGTTAAAAAGTTTTCATTGATAATGTCGAGAAATAAAAAGTTAGCACAATGGATGAAAAATAATATTTCAAATCACACTGTTATTATAAATGCGGTTAAGGATGCTATTCCTTCTCTGCTAAATCAGCATGCAGGAGGAATCGCGCTGTTAACATCGCGCTATGAAGGGTTTTCACTAAGTTTGATTGAAGCGATGTCGCAAGGACTGGTACCGATAAGTTTTTCCGTAGGCGTGGCTCCAGAAATTATTCGTAATGGCGAAAATGGTTTTATTGTTCATACCATCGAAGAAGCTGAAGAAAAAATAAAACTTTTGCTAAACAATGTGGCTCTGAGATGTCGTTTGGCATTAGCCGCCAGAGAAACCTCAAAACAATTTAGGTCTGACACGATGATTGAAAAAACGCTTGTAATATATTCAAAAATTTTAAATCAAGTTAGATGAGTTATTGGAAATAGGTTTGAGTTTGATGCTATAAATACATCCTAACTGCCTTTGACTCTAAGTTTAGTTTGGCGATTTTTATCGAGTTTAGGCAGATGGAGAATTAGCATTCCATATCTCTCAACTGCCTCTGCTCCATCCACATCGACTTCTTCCGGTAAAGCGATAGTACGAGCGAAGGAACCCCAGTAGAGTTCGTGGTGGAAGTATTCATCGTCTGAAACTGTTCTATCTTCGCTGCGCTTACCGCGGATAGTGACAGAATCTCTGGTGATGAGAACATCCAAGTCGTCGGGCTTAACCCCAGCCACCATAGTCTTGATGATAATTTCCGAAGGCGTGTGGTAGACATCCACGGTGAGTTGGGCTTCCTCGTCGCTTTCTTCAAAGATGTCAGATTTAGTAGGTATTTTGAGATTAGGCTGGTTTTCTGGTGCTTCCATTTCATCATCAAGTCGGACTGCACCAGTAAGTCTCTCAAAAAAAGATCTTTTATTTTGCATAGTGGTTTAATTATAACCTATACTTTCTACCGTGCAATCCTCTTAGCTCTCTCAAATAGGACAAGTAATGCTACCACTCCTGTCCATACTAGCCCGAAGGCGAATATAGCGCCGATATTACCCCAGTGTATAATCGCCAAGTTGAAACCAGTGTGGAAAATAATAGCTAAAATTAGAACAATGAAAGTGGAAATGATGCGAGTTTTTCTCGGTTTGTAGAATGAAAATGCGAGAGAGACTCCGACGAAACCGCTCGAGACTACATGCAGGAGACTTGCGCCGATAAAGCGCAAATTACCGGTAATAACACTTCTTGTTATATCTTCCCCGATTAATGGCCCGAAGATAAAGAGGGCATTTTCTAGGGCTACGAAACCTAGAGCCGCCGTAATCATATAGATGATGGGGTCGATCGGTTCATTGTCCTCGACGGACCTAATGCCACCGATGTAGGCAGCACCAAATTTAAATATTTCTTCCAAGATGACCCACAAGAATATTGTCGCTGTAGTGGTGCCTGGCAGAAAAGAATCCACTATCTTCTGAAATGGCAAAACCAAAATTACCGCACCCATGCCCAAAAGAAATGTTCTTAGAATGAGGCCGCGCGGTTCGGGATGTTTATAATCTTCACGCAACCAGAAAGCGAGCCAGACAAGAGACGGCAGAATACCACCGAGCAGAGCGTAAGTTACTTGTGGGGCCATGGCTGTATCATTAGTAGTTCGGATTTATCCCGCGTAGCTTTAGCGAAGTGGGACCAAATTTCTTCGGTGATGAATGGCATGAAGGGATGGAGAAGCTTTAAGCAATTTTCAAGTAGATAGTAAATAGTAGATAAAAGTTCAGGATCCTTTTTACTTTTCTCTATTATCTCATCCGCGAATCTATGCCATACATAATGATAGATTTTCTCTCCAGCCATATAGAACCGATAATTTTCCATATCACCGGTTATGTCTTTAGCTAGTGCATCAAATTCATCTGTCAACGCCTTATCTAATTTACCACTTTTTTCTTGCGATAAGACAAATCGAGTAATGTTCCAAATTTTATTGGCGAAGTTTTTGTAGCCTTTCACTTTATCTTCACGCAGAGCGAGGTCTGTGCCAGGGGTGTTGCCAACAATCAGAGCCATACGCAAGGCGTCCGTCCCGTATTTTTTCGTCAAAGTTAGCGGGTTTATAACGTTGCCTTTAGATTTACTCATCTTCTTGCCCCAAGCGTCATTGACCAGTCCATGGAGGTAGACGGTGTGGAATGGAGCCTTGTTCGCGAGATAGAGTCCAAAGATGACCATGCGCGGCACCCATTTGAATATGAGGTCGTGTCCAGTTTCCATGACATCTGTAGGGTAAAACTCCTTAAACATCAGAGGCCACTGACCCGAAGAGAACCATGTGTCGAAAGTATCGGCATCTTTTACCCAACCTTCTCCTTCCGGTTTTGTAATACTTACAGTAATTTCCTCTCCTCTAAACCAAGCCGGAATCGGGATGCCCCAGACAATTTGGCGTGAGATGTTCCAGTCGATTGTATTTTCCATCCAGTATCGGAAAATCTTCTCATAATTATCCGGGATAAATTTAATTTCTCCGTGTTCGACCGAATCCAATGCCATCTTAGTCAGGGGCGCCATTTTTACGAACCACTGGTCTCTAATTTGGGGTTCTATAGTTGTAGCGCATTTGTAGCACCTCTTCATTACATTCCGATACTTATCGTCAATGCGAACCAGAAGACCTTTCAATTTCAACTTCTCCACAATCTTTGATCGAGAATCTTTAATACTAAATCCCGCAAATTCTCCGGCGATTGGCAAGAGTTTTCCGCGCCAGTCGATAATTTGTTCCATATCAAGATTATGTCTCTTGGCTATTTCGAAATCGATTTGCGAGTGCCATGGAGTAATCGTCATCACGCCTGTGCCGAATTCCATGTCGACTACCGCATCTTTAATAACTGTTGCCTCGATTTCTCCATTAATCCACTCGACCTTGAGTTTCTGGCCGTGCTTATATTCCTTGTAGCGATTATCGTCCGGGTGCATCACTACGTATTTGTCGCCGAACTTGGTCTCGGGCCGAACCGTCCCGATTTCAAACGGACCATATTGAAAATAATAAAATGGCGTTGCCTCTTCCAGTGATTCAGTTTCTACTTCCGACAGAGAAGTTTGATGTTTGGGGCACCAATTTATCGTTCTTTGTCCGCGATAAATGAGCTTCTCCTCAAACATTTTGATAAATGTTTCCTCGGTCTTCCTAACGACATCCGGGTCTAAAGTAAATTTCTCGCGAGACCAATCACAAGATGCTCCCATAGAACGAACCTGCTCCTCCATCTTTTTCTTATTTTCCAGAGTGAAAGCCAAGATTTCTTCATACAATTTTTGTGAGTCCATGCCGAACCTGGAACGACCTTCTTTCTCGAGCTTCTTTTCATACACTACTTGAGTCTCAAATCCAGCATGGTCTGCGCCAGGAAGCCATGCCGCTCGATATCCAAGCATTCTTTTAAATCTGACCATGATATCTTCAAGAGTTATGAAAAGGGCATGTCCGGCGTGGAGATCGCCATTGGCATTGGGAGGAGGCATGACGATAGTAAAAGGTTTTTTGTGTCTCTCCGGCAGGTTGTCCGGATTGAAAAAACCACTTTTTTCCCAAAGTTTATATATACGACCCTCTGTTTCTTCGGGGTTATATGGCTTAAGAAACTTATTATTCATGTGTATTCTAACAGTACCATGCCTAGGATTATAAGGCGATTATATAGCAGGATGTGTTAAAGGACAAAATTTACAGACAATTTCTGTGAATCCAAGATAGTCAATAAGGTTTCAAATATTCCCTTTACCAAGTTGTTTAAAGGGGACTAAGAATATTTTTATCAAAGACAATATTTATATAAAAGACAAATAATTAGAATATGTTGAAAATAAAGGATATTTCTCAATATGAGCATCTACTTGGGATATTTGACTTTTCTGAAAGAAAACGTATTTTAGGTATTCATGAGAAATTCAATTTTAAACGTCATATTTTTCGGCAAAAGAACAATCTTTTTATTGGTTTTGATGTTTATTATACTCATTTCAAATATTCCCACTTTTGTTTCAGCTTGGAATAATCATTCAAATAATCACAACGATCATGATTCTGGATATCACGATGACGATGATGATTTTGATAATAATCATGGTGGTCACTATGACGATGCTAACAATGATGATTGCAACGACGAAACTCCTCCTCCTGTAGTCACTGTGGATATCAAAGTCAATGATTCCGACGGACCTATCACCATCAATAATGACGATTCTTACACATACAGCTGGATCTCTACTGGAGCTACCGCCTGCATCTTAACGTCTCCTACCGGCGAATCGGAAATATCTCTTTCGGGTGTTGGAGATACTATTCTTTCAGGGCATCCATGGTATCCGGCTACTTCAAGTCCGGTAACTTTAATTCTTAGTTGTACCAATGGTACAAGCACTACCACTGATTCAGTTTTGATTTCCTTAACAGATATTCCTTTACCGCCCCCACCATCACCGTCATGCCCCCTTCCAGAGATTACTAGTGGACTTTCAGCTACAGCCACAATTAATCAACCATTCTCATATACCCTTACAGCCACTACGACTGGTGTCACTGCTACCACGACCTCTTTTGCTGCAGCCACTTCAAGTCTGCCTCAAGGACTAAACTTCTCTACTTCGACAGCTACCATCTCCGGCATTCCCACCGAAACAGGAACATTCAACGTAGCGATATCCACTACCAATGATTGCGGGACAGATTCTGAAACTTTGGTTCTGACGGTCAATCCAGCATCTAATGGCGGTGGCGGGCCTTCCTGTGCTTTGCCGGAAATCACCAGTCCACTTACAGCAAGTACCACTATTAATCAAATATTTTCTTATACTATAACGGCCACGACTACCGGGGCTTCTGCGACCACTACAATCTTTTCGGTTGCTACTTCAAGCTTACCTCTAGGACTCTCTTTCTCCACTACCACCGGGACGATTTCCGGAACTACAACACAGACAGGAACATTTAACGTAGTTATATCTGCTACGGGCGATTGTGGAACAGATACGGAGACTTTAGTGATTACTGTCAATCCTGTTGCTAGTGATAATAATGATGACGGGGGTAATGGTGGAAGTGGAGGCGGTGGTGGCGGAGGTAGCTCTTCGACAAGCTCAAGGTCTTCGAGCGGTGGCGGTGGGTCAAGCAGATCGTCAGTGGCTTCATCTATAGTACCTGCGCCTGAATGTTTTTATTTGCGTGATTTTATGAGAATAGATTTCAACAATGATCCAGTGGAAGTGCTTAAGCTTCAGGCTTTTCTAATCAATTTTGAGGGGAACGACAACGTTGCTCTTACCGGCGTCTTTGATCAAGCCACATTTGAGGCCGTTTCCGCATTTCAGATGAAGTATTTTAGCGATATTCTGGAACCTTGGGGGCATACGGAACCCACGGGATATGTTTATATTCTGACTATCAAAAAAATAAATGAGATATATTGCCAACGCATATTTCCTCTAAGTCAGGTCCAACTTAATGAGATTATTGCCTATAGAGCTCTTCTCGACGGTCTTAAACAACAGGGAATCAATGTGGAACTTCCCACCGGTATTGGGGGAGGCGAGGATGCCACCAACACAGAGTCGCTTATACCGGTCATCGGCGGCGCGAGTCCCCTTCGAGGACAAATTCTCAACAATCTGGCGACAGCGATATTTGCGCAACCGGAAACTTTGTTAGACACGATAAAATGTCTTTACGGACTTATTCTGATACTTATTCTTCTCTATATTATCGGAAATGTGTTACAGGATATCCTTTATAAAAATATCCCTCCAAATACTATTAAAAGATTTCTTGCTAAGTGGCTTACCATAGATGTTGGCTTGGTTGTCTCTATCGTGGGTGCATATATGTTTGGGCGGTGGTGCCTTATATTGCCACTTCTGATAGCTTTCATTATTTCTCTGGTATGGACATTAACTTACTCTAAACACAATTCCATGAGGGCTTCTGTCAAGTCGTGGTACCTAGTAGGTCTCGCTAGAATGAAATCCATACTGAAAGAAACAAAAGAGTCTCCTAAAATACCCATTACCCCTATTAAAGAAGGACTCATTAAACGGATTGTTAAAAAAGAGCCTGCCGAATCTGTCGAGGAAGAGATTATAAAGGAGACAGAGGTTATAATCCTTGGACCGGAGAAATAGATAAGTTACCTCGAGCTTTTATTGCAATCTGATTTTTGAGAATCTCGGATCCTATCCCGATCTTTATAAACGCGGCAATGCCGATCATAATGGCGTTGTCGGTAGTTAAGAGTTTTGTCGGCATTCGTAAACTGATATCAGGAAATTCGTTTACGATTTTTTTAATCTCTTGAGAGAGGTGTAGGTTTGCCGCCACGCCTCCGGCGACAATAAGAGTTTTGATATTATCGAGTTTTTCAAGAGCTCTGCGAGTCTTCTCTACCAATACCTCGATTGCCGCATCTTCGAATGCTCTGGCCATGTCCTCTTTAAATTCACTATCCGAATCTGATCTGTTTTCCGATTTGATTTTATAAAGCACCGCAGTTTTGAGTCCGGAGAAAGAGAAGTCCAAATCTTTCGAATGTATCATCGGTCTTGGTAGTTTTATCTCATCCTCCTCTTTTCTCTCGCGGGATAATTGTGCTAGACGTGAGATTTGCGGCCCGCCGGGATAGGGGAGTCCGAGCATGCGTGCTGTTTTGTCGAAGGCTTCGCCGACAGCATCATCGCGCGTTTTGCCGATAATTTCGTAATCTCCAAAATCCTTTACATACACCAGCTCGGTGTGTCCTCCGGATACCAAGAGTGCTAAAGCGGGCATGACAAGCGCTTCGTATGTTCCATACAATACAGAGAACATGTGTCCTGCCATATGATTGACGGGTATAACTGGTTTATTCCACTTTTTACCAAGTGTTTCGGCCACAGTTATGCCGACCCAAAGTGCCGGCTCCAGTCCCGGACCAGCGGTAACGGCAATACAGTCTATGTTAGGACTTTCTTTATCTTCGCCCGCTTCTTCGAGAGTTTGTTCTAAAAGTATAGGTAGATTTTTCTCATGTTCTCGTTTGGCTAGATTGGGATAGACGCCACCATACTTTTCATGCAGTTGTATTTGAGACAGTAGAGAATTGCCAAGTATCTTAATATCTGGCTTTTCCAAAGCGCCATTTATCTCCAGAAGCGCCACCGCCGTTTCATCACAAGATGTTTCTATAGCTAAAATTCTCATCAATGAGCTAATCATAACCTTTGCGCGAACTTATTTCAGCAACCATTGACCGCGCGCCTTCGGCGCGCTAACGCCTCGCTTCGCTCGGCGAACCTCGCCCCTTTCCGCTTATCATACTATTTTAATTTTCGCGGTGATAAGACTTTTTTGAATGGAATGAGCGGAAAGGGGCGAGGTCTATTTGTAGCATATAACAACTTGGAATATAACACAACGGAATACTATTATATATAACATGGCAAAAGCAATATTTTCAAAAGACCATAAGTATACGGTCGAACAACTTAAGAAAGCCCGCCTTGAAGCGGGCTTGGATCAAGCCGAAGTAGCGAAGCTACTCGACAAAACCCAGCCCCACATCTCAAAAATTGAAGCTGGGCAAAGACGACTTGATATTACGCAACTCAAGGAGTTTGCCAGAATCTATAAAAAAGACTTGTCTTTTTTCATAAAATAATATGACACTTCCTGAACTCAAAAAGAAACTTAAAAATATAAAAGCTCTCGGTTTCGTTAAAACTCACCGAAAGGGTGACACTGGAATTGGTAAAACTCTTGAAGATTTACTTGGTATCAAGGAAAACAATATCCCTCTCCCTGATATTGGTGAAATAGCAGAACTCAAAGCATATCGCCGAAGTGCTAGCTCAATGCTTACACTTTTTACATTAGAACCACAGCCGAAAGGCGGAGACAGAGATAGAATACTTCTTGATAATTTCGGATATTCAAAAAGAGACAATGGTCGGTCTAAAGAATTACACAGCACTCTTTCCTGTAAACGATACAACAATCAAGAATTAAAATTAAAAGTCGAGAAAGATAAAGTTCGTGTTGTTGGTAAGGGTAGGAGATTGAATATTTACTGGGATATGCAGGATCTCCAAAAGAAATTCGAGGCAAAATTGCCAGCCTTAGTATACGCACTAGCAGACTGCAAAGAAGTACGGGGTGTTGAGCATTTCCATTTTAACCAAGCTTTCTTTTTGGAGGGCTTTGACTTTGAGCACTTCAAAAGTCTAGTAAAGAAAGATGCCATTGTTGTAGATTTTAGAATGTTTTATCGTCCAAGTGGTTCCGTCCGTAATCACGGCACTGGATTCAGAGTAAAAATAAAACAACTCTATAATTGCTTCGACACAAAAGTCGAATTAATTTAATTTTTCCTCAACACAACGATACTTTCTTTGTTCATCGTTTCCTCTAATGCACCTACAATATTCGTCGGGGAGTTTTTGATCGGCATTCTTTTTCCCGGAATATTACGCACAATTATATCTTCACAAGTAAATCCTATTTTTTCAGCTAACTCTGCAATAATAAAATCCGTTGGGATTCTAACTTGCTTTACCAATCTATTACCAACAACAAGGCAAAAATACTTTCTTGGCTTAAGTATTCTATGAGCTTGTTTCAAGCATTCATTCAGACCAAGATTAAAACTTAGTACATCTCTTGCTCTTGCTTCATCTTGCTTTGCAATCTTTTCTAATGATTCTTTAAGATAATCTGATGAAAGTGTATGAATTAAATCTTTAGTGGCTCTACCACCAAGAAGATCATTATCTACACCGGAAGCATCATCGGGGTCATCGAATACATCAATCCATTGCGCCGAAAGGCGAGAAAACTGCCCATAAGCAACCGTGGTGCGACTATCTCCGTATGGTGGAGAGGTAATAATACAATCAATAGAATTTGCTTTAATCCCATTATCTTTTGACGAGTCGCCATAGATTATTTTTGTCCATACATCCTTCTTTGCATCTTTGTAGAAATCAGTCATTCCGGCGATATTTTTCTCTGCGTGTTTGCGAAAGATACCGATAACATCTGGATCATGTTTTTCTAGTTTCTCTCCCTTAACTCGGACCAACTTAAATTCTCCAGTCTTTGTATTTGAGGAATAGCGAACTGTCTCACTAAAGGCGACCATTAAAAAATTCTGAATTGATTCGTCTTTTATCTCGCGTATAGCCTTCTTTAGTTTTGCAAGTTTAACAATTACTTTATCCTTGAACCAAAAATCAATATTCTTAAAATCTGGTCTTTGTATTTCTTTATCTTTAATTTTTTCTACTCTATCAAGCAAGGCGAGATACTCTTTTGTTAATTTTTGAGGATTGATTGGAGTTGTTTTTGCTTTCGCAAGAAAAATAGCTAAAGGATTAAGATCAATGCCGTAGGCATTTCTTCCTATCAGTCTACTTTCGACTAAGGCCGAACCAGAACCACAGAAAATATCACAAATGGTGTCGCCCTCTTTGCTATAGGTTTCTAACAATCTTCGTCCCACCTGTGGAATAAACATTGCGGGATAAGTATGTATTCCGTGTGTATGCGATTTGGTTTTTTCTCCTCTGTAGTCCCACGAATAATCTATTTTACGCACATACTTTTCATCTCTCGATTGCCCTTGATCAAGTTGTGATTCAAGATTGCGAATTATTTTAACTACAACACCTCTCACTTCTACCTCATCACGATAAATTGGGAAAAGTGTCGGGTTTGCCGGTTGTAGTCTAAACTTTCCATTCTCACGATATAATTTTTTGAGCGTTGCTTGGTTATCGTCTATTACAGCGACAACAGTCTGACCATTTTCTGCTACCTCTTGCTTTCGTATAACAACAATATCGCCGTCAAAAATACCTTCATCAATCATACTGCTACCTTGCACACGCAAAGCGTAGTGCTTGCCTTGTTTTCCAATTTCATCTCTTGTGATTGTGATAGTTTCGTCTGGAATTTCTATTGCCTCGATAGGTTGACCCGCCGCGATCGCGCCTAGAATAGGAATCTCGACTGTTTGTTTTGCTTCAACTGTAGAAACAGCGCGAGGTTGGTTGTGTTCTTTATTCAAAAAACCAGCATTCTGGAGTTTGCTAATGTAATAGTGAGATGTGGAAACAGAAGCAAGCTTGAATTTTCGCCTGATCTCCTCAAGTGAGGGAGCATAATCATTCTTTGACCTATAAGTTTTTATAAAATCGAAGACTTGCACTTGCTTTTTTGTGAGCATATATAGTATTATAGAAAATAAATAGAAAGTATACAAACTAAGTTATCCACACCCATGGCAAATTTTTCTAAAAAATTAGAACAAGCTACAGAGGAAGAATTATATTCTTGGGTAAATGAATTAGATTTTAGAGTTGTACCATTAGCCTCCGATGAACTAACGAGGCGTTATTTGAGAGGACTTCGAAAATCAATACGGCTCTTTAATAAGAAATCTTCAGAACAGACAGAAAAAATGATTCGGCTCACTTGGTTGATTGCTGGATTAACTGGTGTGTTGGTGGTAGGACTTCTTGTTCAGATATATCTTGCAAAAATTCAAGTAGCACCGATTTTGTCTGATCAAGAAAGAAACGAACGACAGGCTTATGAATTTTGCAAAGAACCAGGAAATGCCAGTCTAGGTTGGCCTGACTCAATAGGAAGAGAAATACCTTGTAACGAGGTATTGAAAATGATTGGTGATAAGTATAAATAAGAAAAGACCCAGTATATTTCAACTGGGCCTTGTTTCAACCTGTCATGATTATCTCCTTTGTTCCCGGCCGTCGCGCGTCTTTCTGCGCGACGGCTCTTGGTACCGTTCGCTTTGGGCTGAACGGTGTAGCCCTCGACGCTCTAACGCGTGGAGATGCCGACACCTAAGAGGTAGTCGGGCACTTCTTCGCCACGATCACGCTTGTCGGTCGGATCGTAGCTCTCGCACTTGATGTACCCGTCCTTGTCCACGCTGTTGCGGACACAGGCTTCGGTCATCGGCCATGCGCGTCGCGGTTCGTCTTCGAAGACGACCCAGAAACACAGACCTTCAGACTGCTGACTCGTGGCGCCATACTTGTGGCACACAGCGATGACAGCTTCGGGTCGCACACGCTCGTTGCGCGTGATGACGGCCACAACGGGTGTTGGCGAAACGATTCCGATTGGGAGTGGCGGAAAGAAATCCTTGTACATGTGAACCCCTCTTTCTGGGTTACGAAAGCCAGGAATTGGCTATCTACTTATCATCTTATCATACTTCACTTGACATGTCAAGCCATGGTATGATATTATATAGATCGGTAAGTGTTCGTTGTCAGTCAACGTTTCAGTTCATGGAGGTGAGTCATGCGTCGAGTTTTTATTCTCATCCTCGTGATCGCTTCCATGTTCAAGATGGAGACGATTTACGCAGGAGAACCGATGTGGGATCTCTGGGGTAACCAGAACCACATCCGCTACAACGCCGAGTCCCACGAATGGATCAACGACAACCCGTCGCGCGAGAATCTGAATCGAGCGATGGACGCCTACGATGGCGTCCGCAAGCACACGCTCCCCGAGCGAGTGCCCGAAAAGTCGGAAGTCCAGATCACATTCAACCCCATCGGGCCACGTCAGGAAGTATTCTGTGCTGCTGTATTCTTCGGTGGTCAGAAGCGTCGTGATGTTCCTGCCGAGTTCGATCTCTCTGCCAAGCATGGCTTCACCATGAAGGGCTGGGATTTCACTCGTGCAGAAGTCGCGTCGGCTATCGAGAACCACCAGATGCTAAACCCAGCTTTCGAGCTCGGGTCAAACGTCTGTCCGTGGAATTGCGAGTTCTGCTTCACCGAGGAAGACAATCCTACGGGTCTGAAGAAGAAGCTTGTCGACGAGATGACGCTCGAGGAACGCCTCAAGCTCATCGATGATGCGGCCGCGCTTGGTGCCCGGTCGATCAACTTTATCGGTGCGGGGGAACCATCGATCGATCCTCACTTCTTTACGTTCCTCGAACGGATGCGCGAGAAGAACATCACACCAATCGTTTACACCGAGGGTGCACTCCGGTTTACCGACCGCGAATTCGCCAAGCGGGTCTACGATCTCGGCGCGACTGTCGTCCTTAAGGTCAACACCTTGAAGGACGAGGCCTACCAGAACGCGATCGTTGCCGGTCCTGCCGGCAGGAAATCACCCCGTGCGCAGAATTACTTTCAGGATCGTAACAAGTCTCTGGAAGTGCTCATGGAGCTCGGTTTCAACGATTGCGTGCCAACGCGGCTCGCGTTCGACACCATCATCTGTCAGGAAAATGTGAACGAGATTACAGAGATCCATCGCTTCGCGCGACGGAACAATATCTTCGTACTTTTCGTGAACTACTTGCCTTCGGGCAGGTCCGTGCAGGTGATGCACAATGCCATCAGCCGGGAACGTCAGTTCCATGTCTTCGAAGAGATGGCTGTGATCGATCGTGAGGAGTTCGGGATCGAGCATCGTGCTTGCTTCCCGTACGCCGGCGGTGTCCCATGTACCATTCGAGGCCTCGGCCTCTATGTGAAAATCAAGGGCGAAACGTTTGACTGTCCGGGTGAATCGCAACCGATGGGCAACATGCGAAGCGAATCATTCAAGGACATCTGGGAGAAGGCGCGAGCCATCACCCAGTCGTTCGACGGCGGATGCATGCCTCGTCAGCTCTTTTGGGATCGGGACGGGCAGAAGATCACGCGAGCGGAAATCTCGCTCAAACTGATCACGTAGTTCTTTCGGTTCTTTCAGGGGGTGTCTGGTCATCGCGACCGGGCACCCTCTTTCTTATTTACTTTACAACCACTCAATAAAATCGTAAAGAACTTTTAATTTATGTGACCTTTCTGGATCAATCTGTCTTAAAAAAGAAATTTTACCAGCTATTGATTGTCTTTCCTTCTCTGGATTGTCTGTTATTAATCTACTCAATCCATGTCTATTAATATTCTCAACATAAGAAAACAGCTCATCTATATTCTTAAGTGATAATTTCTTATCCTTGAGTAAGATGCCGTTTATCTCTTTAGTCTCATTTTTAGCAAAAAGTTTTTTCTTGTCCTTGGATGTGTGCACCGAGTATCCTTCCTCTCTGATTATACGCAGTATGTCTTTTTCCAAAGTGATGATTCTTTTATTTCCTGAAAAAGAAATGTCATCAAAATATCTTGTATAAGTTAAGTGGTTAGATTGTGCTAATTTTAATAATCGGTAGTCGAGATTATGAAGAACAACACTTGCCAACTTAGGGCTTGTTGGTGCCCCCTGAGGTAACTTATATTCATGGGTGGTTAGATTACAAAGAATATTAGTAAAATCTCTATCCAACCCCATACCTAAAAAGATTTTTTCTACCTTAGTATAATGTACGCTTGGAAAGAAATCTTTGATATCAAGATTTAATAAATAGTCTCCCCTTAAGTGTGCTTTAGCATTTTCTATAATTGATTTACCTTTTGAAAAGCCGTAACAACATGGCGGTAGTTTTATGCAAGAAAGTAGGTTATCTAGAATTACTCTCTGAATAATTTTGAGTTTCTCTTTTGGTGCCCTTATAGGTCTTGGTGTCCCGTCTTTCTTTTTAAATGGTATCTCGATGTAATGTAGGGGACATAAACGAACCAGTTTTTGTAAATATAATTTATCAAGTAAAATGAGGTGGCAAAAATCGTCTATTGTTTCTACACGTTTAGATAAATTTCTAATTATCATCGCTATATCTTATAAACAAAACATCGCCTCTCTGATGTGAAGCGATGTAGCCAGTGATAAGGCTGGAAGATATCTCTAACCAGTAGGATTAGTCTCCTAATCCACGGCAGGATAGATGACACTCCAGAAAGAATCACAGAGACGCTTTTGAGGAAATCCCCAAATCGCTCCATTTTTTTGATTTTTTCCATTGTGTTGCTCGAAAAGGCTGCTGAATGTAATCAGCGCACCTTCCCGAAATTAAGACACTTGATAATGGGCCCTTTTAAGCTGAATTTCTCCAGCTTAATTTAATTGTCTGTTGTTTATGACTATCTGTATTGCTTACATGTTCAATACTTCATGAATAACTGTGTAATACGATCATCCACGGAGTCTAAGACATGTGAGCTACTATTCACTCGTTTCCGGATGGCAGGATTAGTCCTGAATAAGGAATCGCTACTGCGATGAATCGGGAAGGTATTATCAAGGTGCTATGTTCATTATAACATTATCTCGTCCAGAAGGTATAATCTTTATATGTCTGAAAATCAACCCGAAACCCCAATTTCTGAACCGAGCATTGCCCCTACGGCTACCCCCGAGCCCACCGAGCCATCACCTATTCCACCTAGTACTTCTGAAGAAGTTGTTGTGCCACCCGTGGTCCCAGAAAGCCCCACAGAGGCCGAAAGTGCCGTTCCGGTCAATAGTGATAATGAGCAAATAAACCCTGTAGAATCTGAAAATCTGGCTCCCAAGCAAACGGCTCAAATTGATAATTCCAGTGAAAATGAAGCGTCTACACCAGCTAGCAAACCTGAAACGGCTCAAATGGGAAGAAATGAGCCGTTCGACTTAGCTCACGACAAGCCGTTAGGGCGGGAAGTTCTTGTTAAAGCTAGAGAGGTAATTCAAAATAAAAAGCGAAAGAAATTGGACAGTATTCTCACTTTATTTACTAAACAAACAAAAATTACTAACGACGAAGTCGAGAAATTTCTTCATGTCTCTGATGCAACAGCAACTAGATACCTTTCGATTCTTGAGCAAGGAGGGAAAATAAAACAGGAAGGACGAACTGGAAGGAATGTTTCGTATTCTAAGATTTAATCCAGGGAGTGAGTTTTCGTGCACGCATGGGTGGGTAGAGTTTGTGTAATCACAAACTCGGGGCAAGCACGAGATACTTGAGCCTCGGGCTGTTTCCGCTAGGGCGTCTGTGACTAAAGACGAGCGCCGACGTTAAACGAAGTATCAGTAAGTTAATAGCGAAAGCGACACACTAAGCACTGTGATGAAAACGAGGAGTGGGGTTGGCTGAGCCGGGTGGGGCGAGCCCTGTTCCGCTCTGCGGAATGCGGAGCGAAGCGGAGCACGAGCCGAGGCGAAGCTGGGGAGAGGATGACTTCCTCTCCCCAAAGAGAGGCGCGCTTTGCTAAACGGCTCATTTCTTCCCATTTGAGCCGTTTAGCAATAGGCGCGCTACCTAGGCATCTAGGCGCTCGTAGCCCTAGCGGTAACAGCCCGAGGCGGATGCCGAGTGGTGCACCCCCTTTAGTCTTAGACGTTCAATTAAAAAACTGCAGACCGAGCACAATGTATTTCTGTATTCCAAGCCGAGCCCCTTTCCGCTCATTCCATTCAAAAAAGTCTTATCACCGCGAAAATTAAAATAGTATGATAAGCGGAAAGGGGCGAGGTTCGCCGAGCGAAGCGA
>Ga0209541_10002379_pt1 | contig 35669 bp, 37 predicted proteins | sample RifCSPlowO2_01_FD_184027 | JGI IMG/M metagenome (GOLD analysis project Ga0209541, IMG submission 184027) | Groundwater microbial communities from Rifle, Colorado - Rifle CSP2_plank lowO2_0.1 (SPAdes) (version 2) | ecosystem: Environmental > Aquatic > Deep subsurface > Groundwater | place...
TGGCTGCCGAGGACCTTCTCGTCATCTTTGTCCTCCAAAGGGCTGAGCGATATGAGCTGCCTCTTCAATCTGTGTCCGTCCCGCAGGAGGTAATACAGAGCGACGAAGAAGATGAACAGATCTAGCAGCCAGGCGCTGATGCTGGAAAGCGCCGAACCCAAATGGCTCAAGAGCCACTCCAAGCCGCGCTTCGCGTAGATGTCCAGGTCGGCGGAGAGGCCTCTGAAGAACGTCTCCGAGCCGGGGTAGAGGCCCGACAACCGATCTCCTAGATTATCAATGACCGAGGCGATCAGGTTGTCCTCGCCGCCCACCCCGATCAGGGAGCCATAAAGCTGGCCCGCTTCGCCGAATATCTGCGCGCCGATCAGCGTGAGCGGCACCAACACGCAGACGATGGTCACGAATACCGTGATCAAAGCCGCTAAACTCTCGCGGTTGCCGAGCTTGCGCAATATCCTTTTGTGCAGGGGTTCCAGCACCACCGCGAAAACCGCCGCCAGCGCGAGCGGCGCCAGGAACGGCATGAAGATCAGGAACGCCAGGATGACCGCTCCGGCCAGGAGCGCGAGTAGGAACCTGAGCTGCGCCTCGCGGTTGATCATATGGAGAGTATATCAGAGCGTCGCCAATCGCGTCACTGATACTGGATATAGCTCGGCTGGGGGCTGAGCCGCAGGACCTCCTCCGGCGCCATCAGATGGCCGCCAACCGAGTTCGGGTCATTCTTGTAGAAGAGCTTGAAGCCGGTGAACTGCACGGGCTCCGCGGCGATGTAGTCCTTGTACGTGCGGATCTTCTGCGGCGCGTTGCCGAAGCCGTCCGCGTCGATGACGACCTGCACCTCCGGCAAGGGCCGGATGTTCCCCGCGTTCGTGAGCATCGGCTGGGTGAAACGGTGCACTATGAGCATTTTCGGCGGCAGGCGGTTATCGCGCACAATCTTGGCCAGATACTCGGCGACATAATTTATATCCGCCGCGTCCATGGTGCCGATGACCGTGCCCGGTGGCCTGCCGGTCTTCATGGAGAACTCCGGGTCCAAGGCCAAATGCACGTGCGGCAGCTTCAGATATTTTTCGAGCAGGGGCACTTCCGCTTTCACGTTGCTGAAGCCCACCTGCACGTCCAGAAAGACCAGCGCGTCTATCTTCGCGGCCATGGCCAGAACCTTGTCGATCTCGCTCGCGGGCATACGCAGCCGATACATGCCTGCCTCACCCGGGCTGCCCTGCGCCGTCACGGCGATGTAGTGGAGCGCCGGCGCCACCGGGGTCGTGGGATCCGCGGCCTCCCATTTGCGGACTTCGGCCATAAGCATGCCGAGCATCTGCTCTTCCGGATATTCTCCGAGGACGCCCATCTTTGTGGAATAAAGGTTGCCGTAGTAGGCGACGACGCGCTTGAAGGGCAGGACGGCGCCGGGATCCGGATATGGCGCGTCCCTGACCGGCCAGGGTCCGATCACGGCCGGAGTGGTCGTCGCGGCGGTGGAGCTTGCAGCGGTGGAGGTGGGCGCGGCTTTGGGCGGCGGCAGGTTGGCGAGCGCTAGCATCTTCGCGTCGTACGCGTCCTTGTCGAGCGGCGGGTATTTCGGCTCGACCATCTGCTCGACGACATTCTTGACCTCCGCGATGACGCCGTTGCTCACTATAGTGATCGATCTGGGCCGGCTGACGATGAGCGCCAGCGCGGCCAGAAGGACGATCAGGGATATTTGGGACCGCCTACTCATGACTCCGCGCCGGCCGTGTTGTTGCGGAACTGCCAGACGTTCTGCAGGACGAAGAAGGCCAGGATCAGGGATTCCAGGGTATTGATGAGCAGGATCGTCCGGGCCGCAAAGGTCAGCGGAACATGCATCGGATTCAACGCGAAGACCATCGTGCTATGCAGGAGCATACTGATCGGGTCCATGCGCAGGCCTTCGAAAACTCCAGGCGCGATGAGCGACAGGTACCAGTACTGGAACGCGAAAAACACGATGAACTCGAAGACCACCGCCGAGAGCAGGAACAACATATGAAACGGCTTGCGCACCTCCTCGATCACCTCCGTGGCGATGAGGATCACAAACAAACCGCCGGCCAGGGCGCTAACCAGGACCACAAAAACACCCGGGGTGTGGCTGCCGAACAAAAGGTCGAAAACGCCGATCACGGCGCTTTCCACACCTAAAAGCAAAGCGACGCCGGCAATGGAGTGGGCGAAGTTGAAGCGCTTCCTTGTCCGCGGCTGGCCGTTCATCTAGTTACCTTTAGTGTAGCAGATTTCGAATAACTTCATCCAAGCTTCATTTGGTTTTCATTTAATGAGTCCAATGGATTTAAGGGTTTTCAGAGTGTCGCGCCGGAAGCTGCTCGTGGCGGTCATAGTGTTCGCAGTGTACGTCCTGGCCGCGAAGGCCGGCAGCGCCTTTTACGCAGGCGGCCGCGCCGCGCCGGCCATCGTGTTCCCGGCCGCGGGCGTCTCTATCGCCGCCCTTTTTCTGGAGGGTTATGGCCTCTGGGTAATCATAACCGCCGCATCCCTTTTCAATAGCTTCTTGAACGCCACGCCGGTTTTGACCGCGCTCGGCATCGCCTCCGGCAGCACCCTGCAGGCCCTGCTCGGAACCTATCTCCTGCGGCGCTTCAAGTTCGACCCGCGGCTGTGGCGCTTCCGGGATATGGCCCTCATGGTGGGCGTCGCTGTCGGCGCGACTATTATCTCGCCGACCACGGCCGCGCTCATGTCCTGGCTCACGGGCCTGCGTGGCGCGGTAAGTCCGGTGCAGCAATGGATATCGTGGTGGCTGGGCGGCGTCCTTGGCGTGATGCTCATCACGCCCTTCCTCATTTCCTGGGTCACGCATCCCAAACTGCGCCTTACCCGCAGGTCGGTGCTGGAGGGCGGCATCGCTTTTCTTGCCCTGGCCGGCATGAGCTGGCTCATATACTGGACCCCGACGAACAGCTGGGGCGGCGTGCCGCTGATCTACGCCCTGCTGGTGCCGCTCTTTTGGATATCGCTCCGTTTCGGGAACCGCGAGACAATCACGGGACTGCTTGCCATGTCCGTCATCAGTTTGACCGGAACCGTTTTCGGCTGGCACGGCGATCCCGCGGCCACTCTCGGCACGCGTCTTTTCCAGGTACAGCTCCTCAATATCATCCTGAGCTGTATCTTCTTCATCGTTAGCGCCATTTCCGAAGAGAGGCATATGGCCGAGGCCACTTCCAAGAGCTACGTCAATCAGCTAGAGGAGGCGTTCGAGAAGTTGAAGTCCGCGGACCAGGCCAAGACCGAGTTCATCGCCATCCTGGCGCACGAGCTCCGCAACCCGCTGGCGCCGGCCCTGAGCTCGCTGGAATTCCTGGAGCTCCAGGAATTCAGCACTCCGGAAAAAGAGGAGGCGGCCATGCAGGCCAAACGCAACATCAAGAACATGAGCCATCTGCTCGACGACCTTTTGGATGTTTCCCGCATCAGCCAGGGCAAGATCAAATTGCAAAAGGTGCCGGTCAAATTGTCGGCGCTCGCCGCCCGCGTGGTTCAGAACGTCCAGCTCTTAGTGGACAGCCGCCGCCACAAGCTTGCGGTGGATGTGCCGGATGACCTGCCGGAGGTCCTGGCCGACTCCCTGCGCCTGGAGCAGGTCCTCACCAACCTTTTGACTAACGCGGCGAGGTACACCGAGCCGGACGGCAAGATCTGGCTCACCGCCTGGGAGGAGAAGGGCAAGATGGTCATCAAGGTCCGGGACACCGGCATAGGCATAACGCCTGAGACCTTGCCGGACATCTTCGAGATGTTCAACCAGGCCCGGCGTGGCGCCTCGAGAACGTCGGAGGGGCTGGGCATTGGACTGGGGCTCGTGAAAAAGCTGGTGGAACTGCACGGCGGCACTGTCGTGGCGTACAGCGAGGGCGTGGGCAAGGGCAGCGAGTTCACCGTGCGGCTGCCGCTGGCCGCGGCGCCGAGCGCGAAAAACCCCGGCGCGCCCGTCTCTGCCGCGCCGGAGAAAAAAATGGCGCACCGGGCAGTCAAGGCAAGCAAGAAAAGGATATTGGTAGTCGATGACAACGAGGCCGCCGCGAACGCGCTGGTGAAACTCTTCAACCGGCTGGGGCACGAGGCCCGCGCCGCTTACCGCGCCCAGGCCGGCATAGACGACGCCTTGGATTTTCGGCCGCACATCATCCTGCTGGATATCGGCATGCCGGAGATGGATGGCTACGAGGTCGCGAGGAAACTGCGCGGCTATCCGGAGTTCGAGAAGACGATCATCGTCGCCGTGAGCGGCTATGGCCAGGAGGAGGACCGTCAGCGCTCGCGCGAGGCCGGCTTCGATCAGCATTTGGTGAAACCGGTGGATCTGGATACCTGGCGCGGCCTGCTGGAGAAAGCGTAGCCGCCGGGCGCGGCTGCGCCTTGACAAGTTTTTGCGGCGCGATTATCATTCAAACATATATTTGAATGATATGGCCAAGGCAAATGTGAAAAACGCGGAATCCCTGGCGCGGCAGCTCCGGGCGGCGGGGGATGCGACCCGCCTGCGCATCCTGCGGACCATCTCCGCGCGCTCCAGCCGCAGCCGGATTTGCGTGTCCGAGGTGGCGGCGAAGCTGGGTTTGGGCATAGCCATCGTGTCCCATCACATGCGGACACTGGCGCGCGGCGGGCTGGTCAGCCCGGAACGCCACGGCAAACGCATCTGTTATTTACTGAACGATTCGAAACTAATAAAACTAATCCGAACTTACAAATAAAATGTCTAAGACCATAAACGTGAACGCCTCGGAATTTGAAAAGGAGGTTTTGCGGTCCAGCATTCCCGTGTTGGTGGATTTCTGGGCCGAGTGGTGCGGCCCTTGCCGCATGATGGCGCCCGTCCTGGACCAGATCTCCGAGGAGCAGGCCGGCAAGCTGAAGGTCGTGAAAGTGGACGTCGAGGATGCATTGAACGTCGCGCTCGCGCAGAGCTACGATATCCGGAGCATCCCGAATATGAAACTCTTCCGGGACGGCAAGGTGGTCAGGGAGTTCATCGGCCTGCGCCCGAAGGAGACCCTGCTGCGGGAGATCGGGGAGCTTTCCTAATCCGATTATTTCAACGATGGGGGCAGCCGGCCCAGCAGCAAGGCCGGCGCATTCCTTCGATAAGCTCCGTGCGCGTCCTCTCGATCCGGTGACTTCTCGTCTCTGGTTTCTTAGCGGAGATAACCCAGCAGAGCCACTCGTTGCGCGCGAGCGGCGTGATATCCTCCCATGCCGCTCGCGCCGCTGGAGAAGAAACTAGGATCTTGCGTAAATCCGCCGGCACTCTATGTGTGAGTTTGATCATTCTATTTCCTGTACTGGACGTGATCGGAACCTTTTTAGGTTTCGAACGATTTAGGATTTAGAATCCAATAACAGCAAATCTTTTTCGGAAAGAGCTTCCAGGGAAGAAACGACAAGGTCGGCAATCTGTATCCTTGGATCGGATGAGGAATGATGGTCAGGTATTGCAATGCATTTCATTCGAGCCGCTTTGGCAGATAGCACGCCATTAGGAGAGTCTTCGATGGCCAGGCAATGCTCCGGAGCCACGCCAAGTTTCTCTGCGGTTGTAATGTATACGCCAGGATGAGGCTTGCCGTATGATTCGTGTTCGGCAGAGTAGATTGTTTTCAGATCTTTTCTTATATCTATCTTCTCAAGCACTGCGTTAATAATCTCGGTGAGCGACGAAGAGGCGATAGCCATTGGAAGGTTTCTCTTCTTAAACAAAGTGATTGTATTCTGAACTCCGGGCATTGCTTTCCCTTTTAGTCTGATTAAACTGATAACGTTGTTTACAATGTCGGCTTTAACTTGTTCCTGAGTAACACCCTCCCAAGGCTGACGAGAATACCAGTACTGCACCACCTCATCGACTCTTAGCCCCATGGTCTTTATCATTTTTTCCGGCGTCAGCGCAATTCCTACCTTGCTAAATACTAACGTTTCAGCTTCTTGCCAGAGAGGTTCTGAATCGATCAACAACCCGTCCATATCAAAGATTACAGCTTTTACCATGAGCGCATTGTAGCAATTTTGTCTGCTGCGGGACTTGGATTCGAACCAAGATGACGACTTTCAGAGAGTCGCATCCTACCATTAGATGATCCCGCAAGTGTTCTTGCCCATATTTTATAATCCATCCCCGCCGATACAGCAAGTTTCCAAGTCATATAAACGTGTGACGAGGAACCGGTGAAGGTTCCTCGGAGATTCAGATTTCGCCTTGCGGCGATGTGTTATTCGGCCATGATGGCGATCGGTGGCGCGGGACCTTGCCTCGCCTTGGCCAGGATCCAGGCGCCGGTGCCGATCAGCGCGAGGGCCACCATAAGAGCGACGAATGCCCTCAGCAGCCAATCGGTCACGTCCCAATTCTTCTTACTGGTGCAGAGTATGAATGATCCCAGCAAGATGCCGGCGATCAGGAGGGCGCCGACGAGCACGCCGAGCGTACCCATGATGCTACTCACCGACAGAGCCAACCAAGGCATTTGCCCCTCCGTTATCCGGGAAGCGCGACGACCTCGATGGCCGCGTGCTGGTTCCTTTCTACTACAATCCCTGCCAGTCAATCAAGCGGCGTCAGGAAATATATAGCAAAATTATGATATAATCAGCGCATGCGTGACTTGAAGACCATCACCGCGGCGATCGGGAAGCAGCTCGACCAGCCGTTCGAGAAGATCTCCGCCGTGACCCTGGTGGACCTGCTGATAGAGGCCGCCCAGAGTTCCGGCGCCTCCGACGTCCATATCCAACCGGAGAGCAATAATGTACGACTCCGCTTCCGCATCGACGGTATCCTCCTGGACATCCTCAAGGACGCCAAGGTCTCCGCGGAACTGAACCACGAGTTGATCAGCCGCATTAAGGTCATCTCCGGTCTGCGCACGGACGAGCACATGGCGCCCCAGGACGGCCGATTTCGCTCCACCATCGAGGGTCAGGGCGATGTGGATGTGCGCGTCTCCATCATGCCGACCTACTACGGCGAGAACGCTGTCCTGCGCGTCCTGGCGGCGACCCAGACCTTCGAGCTCACCGACCTGGGCTTTAGCGATGCCAGCTTGAAGCGCGTGGAGCGCGCCATCTCCAAGCCGTACGGCATGATCCTGGCCAACGGTCCGACCGGCTCCGGCAAGACCACGACCCTGTACACCATCCTGAAGCGTTTGAACAAGTCGGAGGCGTCCATCATCACCATCGAGGACCCGATCGAGTATTCTCTGGACGGCACCACCCAGATCCAGGTCAATAACCAGACCGGTCTGACCTTCGCGAACGGCCTGCGCTCCATCCTGCGCCAGGACCCGAACATCATCATGGTCGGCGAGATCCGCGACGAAGAAACCGCCGGCATCGCCGTGAACGCCGCTTTGACCGGTCACTTGGTGCTATCCACCCTGCACACCAACGACGCGGCTACCACCTTCCCGCGCCTCATCGATATGGGCGTGCCGCCCTTCTTGGTGTCTTCCACGGTGAACGTGGCCATGGGCCAGCGCCTGGTGCGCCAGATCTGTCCGGACTGCAAGACCAAGCGTTCGCTCACCAAGGACGAGATCAAAAGCTTGAAAGAGGTGGTGCCGTACGTGGAAACGGGGGACGACACCTTCTACACCGGCAAGGGCTGCAACACCTGCAACGGCAGCGGTTACTCCGGCCGTATCGGCATCCGCGAGGTCCTGGAAGTGAACAACGACATCCAAAAGCTGGTCATGGCGCGCGCGGACGCGCGCGATATAAAGGAGGCCGCAATCCATGCCGGCATGGTGACCATGCTGGAGGACGGCTTCTCGAAAGCCAAGCAGGGCCTCACGACCCTGGAGGAGGTCTTGCGCATCATCCATGAATGAGCTGGGAAAGCCGAACGCAACCGTCGCGTTGAGTGAGCCGACCAAAACGAACGGGCCGGACAAGCCGGGCGAGCCCGCGCGGACGGCGATAACCGCGGCGGAGAAGCCGGCAAAAACCGAAAAAACGCATAAACTGGCCGGCAGCATGGCCATGTTCGGAGGCCTTTCCATCCAGGAGAGGATAAACTTCGCCCGGCACCTCTCTATGGTGGTCAAGGCCGGCCTGCCGATCTTCAAGGGACTGACCATCATCCGCGCCCAGGCGGCGTCCAAGGTCCTGCAGAGGATAGTGGACCAGGTCCTCTCGGACGTGAACAACGGCAAATTCCTGGCGGACAGCTTGGAGCGCTACAAGGACATCTTCGGCGAATTCTTCATCAACATCGTGCGCGTCGGCGAGGCCTCCGGCACTCTGTCCCAAAACCTCCTGTATCTCGCGGACGAGCTGAAAAAGTCCAAAGAGCTCCGTTCCAAGGTCCGTGGCGCCATGATCTACCCGCTCATCATCCTGCTCGCAACCCTGGGTCTGACCTCCTTCCTGGCGTTCTTCATCCTGCCCAAGCTCCTGCCGGTCCTTTACGGCCTGAAGGTCGCCCTGCCGCCCACCACCAAGATACTCCTCGCCGCCGTGGATTTCGCGACGAACTACGGCCTGGCAACTCTCGGCATCGCCGTCGCCGCCGTAATCGGCTTCCGCATCGCGGTGAAGCGCATCATCCCTTTCCGATATTTGATGCACCGGCTCATCTTCTTCATGCCGGTCATTTCTAGTTTGGTCGTGGCCGTGAACATGGTGACCTTCTCGCGCGTCCTGGGCATGCTCTTGAAAAGCGGCGTGAAGATCGTCGAGGCGGTGAACATAACTTTGCACACCTTGCCCAACCTGGTGTACCAGGACCTGCTGACCAAGGCCAACGAGGAGGTCAAACGCGGCGGCCAGCTCGCGACCATTCTGGCCAAACATCCCGGATTCTTCCCGGTCCTGCTTTCCGGCATGATCCAGGTAGGAGAGAACACCGGCAATCTGGAGGAGAACCTTTTCTACGTCTCGGAATACTACGACGAGGAGGTGACCAACAACTTGCGCAACCTGACCAGCTTCCTGGAGCCGGTCATGCTGCTCTTTATGGGCGGCCTGGTGGGCTTCGTGGCCATTTCGATAATCACCCCGATCTACTCACTTTCCCAAGGTGTCAACTAGAAGAGGCACGAGCATAATCGATCTTCTGGTCAGCTTGGGCATACTGGCCCTGCTTTTCGGCGGCATTTACCTGGTGTACTTCTCCATCGTGGACGGCGTGGCCAACATCGAGTCGCGCGCCGCGGGTGCCTCCATCCTGAACCAGGAGGTCGAGATCGTCCGCAACCTGCCGTACGACAAGGTCGGCACGGTCGGCGGCATTCCGGCCGGCGTCATCCCGACGTCGCAGGCGGTTACGGTGGACGGCAAGGACTTCACCCTGGCCGCGACCATCCGCAACATTGACGACAATTTCGATGGCACCGCGACCGGCACGCCCGCCGACGCCGCGCCCGCGGACTACAAGCTGGTGGCCTTCGAGGTCAGCTGCGCCCTGTGCCAGAACTTCGTGCCGCTCAAATTCACCACCACCGTGGCCCCGAAGAACCTGGAGAGCGCGAGCTCCACCGGTTCGCTCTTCATAAGCGTGTTCAACGCGGCCGGCGTCGCCGTGTCCGGCGCCACGGTTCGCGTCCAGAACTCGTCCGTTTCGCCGGCGATCGACGAAACGGACACCACGAACGCGGACGGCGTGCTGCAGCTCGTGGGTGTGCCGACCTCGAGCCAGTCCTACAGCATTCAGGTCTCCAAGTCCGGCTACTCCTCGGAGCAAACGTATCCGCAGGGTGGCGCCGGCAACCCGAACCCGGTGAAGCCCCACGCCACAGTCGCCGCGCAGACGGTCACCAGCTTGAGCTTTGCCATCGACCGCGTGAGCACGCTCATCGTGAGCGTCTCCGGCAACACCTGCTCGCCGTACGCCAACATGGACTTTTCGATGGCCGGGGCCAAGCTCATCGGTGCGTCACCGGACGTGCTGAAACTCTCGACCACTTCCGCGACCGGCGCGGACGGCACGAAGACGTTCTCCGGTCTGGAATGGGACACTTATACCCTAGGGCTGACCGAGGCCGGCTACGACCTGGCCGGGACCATACCCCTTTCGCCCTTGGTCCTGGATCCGAACACCACGGCGACGTTCCGTTTCGTGGCGCGCGCCGCCGATCCGTCCGCCTTGCTCGTGACGGTGACGGATGCGGCGACCGGGGCGGGCATCGCCGGCGCCACGGTCAAGGTTTCCCGGCCCGGCTTCAGCGCCACGGCCACGACCAGCCGCGCGGACCTCGCGTTCACCGACTGGTCCGGCAGCGACTACGCGAGCCAGAGCGGCGACATCGACACGGAATCGCAGCCGGGCTCGGTCATCTTGGAAGCGAACGCCTCCGGAACCTATCCGACCGCGGGCGACGAATGGCTCATCTCGAACACCATCGATCTAGGCGGCTCGAATTCCACGCTGTACGACTTTTCTTTCCAGGGCTCGACCGGCGGCGCCGGCTCGGACAGCTTGAAATTCCAGCTGGCGGCGAACAACGACGGCTCCACCTGGAATTTCATCGGCCCAGACGGCAGCGCCTCCACGTACTACACGGCGGCAAGCACGGCGCCGGCCGCGGCGCTGAACGGCAAGCGCTATCTACGCTACCAGGCCTTCCTATCAACCGATAACGGCCTGGCGACGCCGGAGCTGGATTCCGTGTCCTTCACGTTCAGCGCGGATTGCGTGCCTCCGTACCAGGCGCTCTTCAGCGGCTTGGCGAACGACACGTACGACGTGGAGGTCACGGCGCCCGGCTACACCAACGGTACCAGCACCATCACGGTGAGTTCCAGCTGGCAGGCAACAGAAATATCTCTATGATGACGCGCAAAGGCTTTTCGCTGTTCGAGGTCTTGATCGTGACCGGACTTTTCGCTCTGGTGCTTTTGGCCGTGGTCAGCCTGCGGGGCAATCTGGACATACTGGAAAACATCATTGACCAGCGCCTGCAATCCCGCTCCGACCTGGCGCAGACCCTGCAGATATTCGTGACCGAGCTCCGTTCCGCCGGACCCTCAAGCGTTGGCGGCTACCCGATCGAGTCCGCGGCCTCCAGCTCGCTCATATTTTTCAGCGACATAGACAAGGACGGCATGTTCGAGCGCGTGCGTTACAGCATGGCCTCCGGCACGATCGTGAAGGGCGTCGTGGAGCCGACCGGCAATCCGCTCGTGTACGTGACCTCCACCGAGGCCACCACCACCGTGGTGAACTACGTTGTCCCGAAAGCCGCGGTGCCGATGTTCAGCTATTACGACGCGAACTACACGGGCGGCGAGGACGCCATGACATCTCCGGTCAGCGTCGCCGACGTGCGCATCGTGAAGATCTCCATCTACGCCGACGTGGACCCGGAGCATTCCCCGCAGCCGGTGTTCTTCACGAACACGGTCAACATCAGGAACCTGCGCAGCAACTGACATGAAACCAACCATGAACCCCAGGTCCGGACAGCTTTCCATCTCGGTGCTTTTCTTCGCGACCATATCGGTGGTGCTCCTGACCGGTTTTATCTTCCTGGCGACCTCGCTCCTACAGCTGTCGCTCCGGGAGCTGAACCGCAGCCAGGCGTTCACCATCGCTGAGGCCGGCATCGAGTATTACCGCTGGCATCTAGCGCACGACACAGATGACTTTCAGGACGGCACCGGCCAGGCAGGGCCCTACGTCCACGACTATTACGACAAGGACGGCGTGAAGATCGGCACCTTCACCCTGACCATCACCCCGCCGCCCACCGGCTCGACCGTAGTCACCATCCGCAGCCAGGGCCAAGTAGAGGCGGACCCGAGCATATCCAAGATAATAGAGGTGCGGCTGGGCATAGCGTCGCTGGCCCGCATCCAGCTTGCGGTGAACAGCGATCTGGAGATCGGTTCCACCACCGAGATCTTCGGCGAGGTCATGGCGAACGGCGGCATCCGTTTCGACGGCTATGCCCACAACACCGTGAAAAGCGCCCTGGAAGAATACGATGACCTGTCGCACGGCGGCCAGGAGGAGTTCGGGGTGCACACCCACCGCGGCACCGTGGACCCGGAGCCGCCCGCCGCTGTGCCATCGCGGCCGGACGTCTTCGCCGCCGGCCGGGAGTTCCCGGTGCCGGCGATAGACTTCACGGGCCTGACCCAGGACCTGGCGGATCTCAAGGCGGACGCGCTCGGCGACGGCTATTACGCGACCAGCTCCGGCGCCCAGGGCTACGACCTAGTGCTGGCCCCGGACGACACTTATCAGGTGTACAAGGTGACCGCGGTCACGCCGCCGCCGAACGGTTGCACCAACACGTCGAACGAGGACGGCTGGGGCACCTGGAGCGTCGAATCCGAGACGCTGGTCGCGAGCGGCACCCTGCCGGCGAGCGGCAAAATGTTCTTCGAGGACAACCTGTGGGTCCGAGGCAGCATAGATGGAGCACGCGTCACGATCGCCTCCGGCAAGTTCCCGGACAATGCCGCTACGCGCACGAGCATCTCGGTCAACAACGATCTGACCTACACGAACTACAACGGGCTGGACACCATCGCGCTCATCGCCCAGAAAAACATCAATATCGGCCTGTACAGCGAGGATATTCTGCGCATAGACGCGGCCCTCCTGGCGCAGAACGGCAGGATCGGCCGTTACTACTACCAGCCGCCCAACAACGAGTCCAACAACAACCGCTGCGGCCCGACCGGCATCCGCCAGCAGATAACCTTGTACGGCATGATCGGCAGCAACCTGACCTACGCCCTGGGTTATGCGGACCTGAGCGGCTACCAGGAGCGCATCATCGTTTACGACGCCAACCTTCTATACAACCCGCCGCCGGGATTCCCCCTGACCACGAACCAATACTCCCAGATCTCCTGGGACGAGGTACAATGACCTCATGAAGCACGGACTCACGTTGATAGAGATCGTCATCGCGGTGGCTCTGATCGCCATCATCACCAGCATCGGCCTAGTGGCGCTGAACCCTGGCGGCCAGCTCGCCGCGGCGCGCAACTCGCAGCGGAATTTCCACCTGAACGCGGTCATGAATGCCGTCCGCCAGAACATCGCGGACACGAGCGGCGCGGCCTTCACCTGCGCGAACGGCGCCATTCCCACGACCACCGCGACCAAAATGGCGGTCGGGGCAGGGAATTACGACATCGCACCGTGCCTCGTGATCACCTATTTACCGAGCATGCCCTTTGACCCGTCCTACCCCGGCGCGCATTACGTCTCGAATACGGATTACGACACGGGCTACACCATCATCCGCAACGCCTCCACCGGTCAGGTGACCTTGAACGCCCCTGAGGCGGAGCTAAACAAGACCATCAGCATCACCCGCTGACGTTCTCTATTATCGCTATCTCGAGCGGCACCATGGCGAAGGGGCTGTAACGCATCTCGCCGTACGCGCGAATAAGGGCGCGGAGCAGCGCCAGCATCCTTTGCTGTTCGCCCGCGGCGGCCAGTTTGCCGAGGCGCGCGATCTCGTCCTTGGTCAGGTCCAGTTCGAATATCTTCTCCAGGCCGGGATTCAGTTTCAAAGTCAGCGCCTTGCGGATGTAGTGGACGAGGTCTTTCGTGAACTGCACCAGGTTCTGGCCCTCCTCGTTCAACTCGGCCACGGCCACCAGCGCCTCCTTGCCCTTGTTGTGAACGATGAGTTCCGCCAGGCGCTCCACTTTCTGGAAACCGGCGCGGCCGATGAGACGCTCCGCTTCCGCCAGCGTGATCTTGCCGTCGAAGGAGCGCACCTGCTCCAGGAGGGATTCGGCGTCGCGGAAGCTGCCTTCGCCCGCGGCGGCGATGAGCTCCAGCGCGTCCGGCTCTATCGCGATCTTCTCCTTTTGGGCGACGTCGGTGAGTTTTTCCATGATGAGCACCTTCGGGATCTTCTTGAAAAGGAAGCGCTGGGCGCGCGAGGCGATGGTCGCGGGTATCTTTTCGTATTCCGTGGTCGCCAGGATGAAGGTCGCGTGCTTCGGCGGCTCCTCGAGCGTCTTCAAAAGGGCGTTCCAGGCGGCCCCGGTCAGCATGTGCGCCTCGTCTATTATGTAGACCTTGCGGCCGCCACCCACCGGCGCGGTCTGGATGCTCTCCTTCAGGTTGCGGATCTCATCAATGCCGCGGTTCGAGGCGCCGTCTATCTCGATGACGTTCAGGGAGTTGCCGCCGTCCACCTCCAGGCAGGGCACACACTCGTTGCAGGGCTCGCCCGTGGCCCGGAACTTGACGTCGGCCGCGCGCTTGGTGCAGTTCAGGAGCTTGGCGATGAGGCGGGCGGTGGTCGTCTTGCCCGTGCCGCGCGGGCCGTAGAAGATATACGCCTGTCCCAGGCGGTCGGCCTTGGCCGCGTTCTGCAGAAGCATGACGTTGGTCTCGTGTCCCAGAAGGTCGGCCAAACTCTTCGGCCGGTAGGTGCGGGAGAGGGCGGTTGCCATGCTCGGATTATATTGCCATTTGCTTCGGAAAACAATACGATTAGGCCATGAAAATGGTGGCCCATCATGCCATTCGCATCTCCTATCTCGTGAGCGGCGGCGTTTTGGTCCTGGCGCTCATCGTCATCCTGGCGGTATATCTTCGTCAGGCCGAAAGGGATTTCCGGATCACGCCGGTGAGCGGCGCGAGCGTGGACAGTGAGGGTAAACTGCCGCCGGCGCCGGAAAGCCAGGCGATCCAGACCGGCAGCTGGCCGGCGCTCGCGAACGCCAACTTTTTCGCGCAGGTCAAGGCGGATTTCGTCAATCAGAAAAAATCTTTCATCGAGGCCGACCTGACCGCGATGACCGTGACCGTCTACAAAGATGGTGAGATCGTGAAGCAAGTGCCGATCCTGACCAAGGGCCGTCCCGGCTCCTGGTGGGAGACGCCCGCCGGACTGTACGAGATCCAATTGAAGAAGAAGACCCATTTTTCCTCTTTCGGCCACGTGTACCAGCCGTGGAGCATGGCCTTCCAGGGCAACTTCTTCATCCACGGCTGGCCGTATTCCGCGGACGGCACGCCGGTGGCCTCGAGCTTCTCCGGCGGCTGCGTCCGGCTGTCCACCGAGGACGCGAAAGCGGTGTACGATCTGACAGAGGTAGGCATGTCGGTCCTGGTGTACGAGAAATCCTTCGACGGGGACGACTTCAGGTATTCCGAACCGCCCGCCGGCCGCCTGAGCACATTGTCCGGCCTTGCCGCGAGGTCGTATCTCGCCGCGGATCTCCGGAACAATTACGTCTTCCTGGCGCAGAACGCCACCGACGAGGTGCCCATCGCTTCCATCACCAAGCTCATGACCGCGCTCATCGCCGCGGAGTACATCAACCTGGACGCCACCAGCACGGTCATGGCCTCCTCGATCGTGTCCACTTCCGTGCCGCGCCTGAAGGCGGGGGACCGGATCAATCCCTACCAGCTTCTGTACCCGCTCCTGGACGAATCCTCCAACGAGGCGGCTTTCATGCTGGCCGACTATCTTGGACGCGAGCGTTTCGTATCGCTCATGAACCAGAAGGCCTTGGCGCTTGGCATGACCCATACCAGATTCGCCGATCCGGCCGGCCGCGAGGACGGCAACATTTCCACCGCGGAGGACCTTTTCGCACTGGCCAAGTACCTCCTGAACAACCGCAGCTTCATCCTGAAGATCACTTCGGACACCGTCGGCTACAACGCCTACGGCGATTCCCAGTTCAAGGACCTGCAGAACTTCAACGTCTTCACCGGTCAGCCGAGCTTCGTGGGCGGCAAGGTCGGCATGACCACCGCCGCCGGGCAGACGATCCTATCTATCTTCAAGGAGAAACTGGAAGGGGAAGAGAGGCCGATCGTGGTCATAGCTCTGGGTTCGCGGGACAACGCCGCCGACGCGCGCGCCCTGCTGGCCGATGTGCGCCTGAACTATCAAACCGATGGACTACGCGCTGAAGATTGAGAAATACGAAGGACCGCTCGAGAAGCTCCTGGAGCTCATCGAGGAGCGCCGGCTGGCGGTGAACGAGATCAGCTTGGCGGCGGTGACCGACGACTTCCTGAAATACCTGGAGCGCCTGCCGGCGGTGGCGCCCGCGCTCCTTGCGGATTTTCTGACGATCGCGAGCCGGCTGGTGCTCATCAAATCCAAGTCGCTCCTGCCGGAGCTGCCGCTCACCGAGGAAGAGGAGCGCGACATCAGGGATCTGGAGCGGCGGCTGGAACTGTACCGGCAACTGAAGGCCGCAGAAAAACACATCCACAAGCTTTGGCGCTCCGGCCACCGCGCCGCCTCCCGGCCGTACCTTTTCCACGCCTCGTACCTGCCGCCGGTTTTCCATCCCGGGCAGGGCCTGGACGCCGCGGCCCTCGGCGCCGCCTTCGCGCAGGTCTATGCGGCGATCGAGAGGATAACTATGGAGACGGAAACAATTTACGAGACGATCGTTTCCCTGGAGGAGAAAATGCAGGAGATAATCGCGCGCATGGCGACCATCAAGGAAGCCAGCCTGCATGGGCTCTCCGCCGGCCGCGGCCGCGTGGAGATCGTATCGGTCTTCTTGGCCATCCTACACCTGGCCCGCGAGGGCCGCGTGAACCTCGCCCAGGAGAGACAGTTTTCTGATATAATCGTGAGCAAAACGGAACTGCATGGAACATAATCTCGCGGCCCTGGAGGCGCTGCTCTTCGTCCATGGCGAGCCCCTGCCGCTCAAAAAGATATCTGTTCTCCTGAAGATATCCGCCGTGGAGGCGGAGCAAACCGTCGCCGCGCTCAAAGAGAAGCTGGAATCTTCCGAGCGAGGTTTGGCCCTGGTTAGCAGCAAGAACTCCGTGCAGCTCGTGACCAAGCCCGCCCTGGCGCCGGTCATCCAGGACTTCGTGAAGCAGGAGCTGACCGAGGACCTGACCCCGGCCAGTTTGGAGGCGCTGTCGCTCGTCGCGTATCTCGGGCCCATCCCGCGCGCGCGACTGGATTACTTGCGTGGCGTGAACTCGGCCTTCATATTGCGGAGTTTGATGATGCGCGGGCTGGTGGAGCGCGAGCCGGACCCGGAGCATCCCGTGACCATGCTGTACCGCGCGACCATCGACCTTTGGAAGCATTTGGGCGTTGAGAGCCAGGAACGCCTGCTGGAGTACGAGAAGTTCAAAGCGCTGGGGAACATGGAGGACCCGGCGGCGACATGAGGCATCTTCGGGTAATGTTTTTAGCCGCGGGTGCGCTCCTGGCGCTCATCGCGGCGATCTCTTTTTCGGGCAGCGGCACGTCCTCCACCATCCGGCCCTCGCCGGCATTGAATGCAGGCAGCTTTCCTGAACCTGCCGTCCCTTCGGTTTCGCCGGATGCCGCGGCGCGCCCCTCCGCGTCCTCGACCCCCGCTTTCAATTTAGATGCGAAGTCCGCTGCAATCGGCGACCTGCGCGCCGGCGATCTTTTGTATGGCTTCAACGCGGACGCGCGTTGGCCGGTGGCTTCCCTCACTAAGCTCATGACCGCGGCGCTGGTCCTGGAGCTTTTTCCAGCGGACGCCGTAATCACCTTGGTTCCGGAGGATTTCTCCAGCGGCGGCGCGCTCACGGCCAGTTTGCAGCCCGGCGACAAGTACCGCGCGTCGGACCTGCTGAAGGTCCTCCTGGTGCCATCGAGCAACGAGGCCGCGGAGGCCTTCGCGCGCGCGTACGGCCGCAGCGCCTTCACGGCCGCGATGAACGCCAAGGCCGCGTCCTGGGGCCTCACGAACACTCACTTCGCCGACCCTTCCGGTATCAGCGTCGCGAACCAGTCCACGCCGCGCGAGTTCCTGAAACTCCTGCGCGAGGTGTATGCTGCACACCCGGAAGTATTTGTCATCACCCGGGAGCGGAACGTCAGCGCGCGGGAGCTTTTGACCGGCGCGGTCAAATATTTCCCGACCACGAACAGTTTCGCCGGCCGCGCCGGTTTCCTGGGCGGCAAAACCGGCACCACGCCCGAGGCGGGGGACAACCTGGCTTCCATCTTTGACACCGGCGGCACGCCGGTCGCAGTCGTGGTCTTCGGCGCCGCGGACCGTTATGCGGCCACGGAATCTCTGTTACAATTAATACAATGATCCTGCTCCAGGCCCTGCGCCTCCTCATCCTCACCAGCATTTCTTTCATCGTCGCCTTTGGCGCCGCCCAGCTCTGGCTGCGCGTCATGGAACGCTGGCGCATCGGCAAGCAGATCCGCACTTCCGACGAGACGCCCGTGTTCTCGTCCCTGCACCAGAAGAAAGTGGGCACGCCCACCGGCGCCGGCGTCATCGTCTGGGGCACCGTGGCGCTGCTTGCGGTGGTTTTTTTCCTGCTAAGCATCTTCTTTGACGGCTTCTGGAAGTTCTTCAATTTTGTGAATCGCGCCGAGACCTATCTGCCGCTGGCCGCGCTCCTCATCGCGGCGCTGGTTGGCCTTGCGGATGACTGGCTCGGCTCCCTGCGCATCGGCGGCGGCAACGGCGGCGGCATCAAGGTCCGCTACAAGCTCATCATTTACACCGTCATCGCGGCCATCGGCGCCCTTTGGTTCTATTACCGCCTGGACTGGGACGTGCTGAGCGTGCCGTTCCTGGGCAACTTTTTCGTGGGCGCCTGGTATATACCGATCTTCATGTTCATCATCATCGCCAGCGCCTTCTCGTCTAATGAGACCGACGGCTTGGACGGCCTTTTGGGCGGCGTGGCGCTTTTCGCCTTCACCGCGCTTATGATCGTGGCTTTCGCACTGCACCGCTACGACCTGGCGGTATTCTGCGGGACCATGACCGGGGCGCTCCTGGCGTTCATCTGGTTTAACATCTACCCGGCACGCTTTTTTATGGGCGACACTGGCTCCATGTCCATCGGCATAGTGATCGGCGTGGTGGCCATGCTGACCAACACCACGCTCTTCCTGCCGTTCTTCGCGCTCATCCTGGTCCTGGAGTCGGCCTCGGTCATCATCCAGGTGATCAGCAAGAAACTGCGGGGCGGCAAGAAGGTCTTTCTGTCCTCGCCGCTCCACCACCATTTCGAGGCCCTCGGTTGGCCGGAGTCCCAGGTCACCATGCGCTTCTGGATCATCTCGGCCATCGGGGTCGGGATGGGCCTGGTATTGTTTTTCCTATCCCGTCTTTAAATTATCTTCCAGCTGACCTCGCGCACGCCCTTGATGTTCTTGAGGCGGATGACCAGCTTCTCGATCTTCTGGCGGTCGGCGGTGTCGCATTGGACCCGGTCGATGGGGAAACGGCTGCCGGGCGAGGCGTTCGTCTCGAATTTGATGATATTCACCCGCGCCTTGGATATCGCGGTGGAGATGTCCTTGATGAGTCCGTAGCGGTCCTCGACCGCGATGCGGAGCTCGCACTTGGTCGGCCGCGCCAGGACGTGGTGCTTGGTGCGCAGGGAGGATTTGATGTGGTTCGTGGCGCTCGAGGTTTTCACGAAGCGCAGCCAGTCCTCGGACGGCTTCTTTTTCTTTTGTGTCAGTATCTCCACCATGTCGCCGGAGCGCAAGATGTAGTCCAGCGGCACGATATGGTCGTTGACCTTGGCGCCCACGCAGGAATCGCCAATGTCGGTGTGGATGCGGTAAGCGAAGTCAATCGGCGTGGAACCCTCCGGCAGATCGATGACCTCGCCGCGCGGGGTGACCGCGAAGATGCGGTCGCGGAAGAAATCCACCTTCATCGATTCCAGGAATTGTTCCGCGTTGTGCTCGAAGTCCGGATGGCTCTCCTGCCAGCGCCGCAGCTCCTGGATCCAGGACAGATCTTCCTCTGCTTCCTTTTTATGCCCGCCCGCCGGCTGGCCTTTGTTGTCTTTGTATATCCAGTGCGCGGCGATGCCCTGCTCCGCGTGCTCGTGCATCAGCTGGCTGCGCAGCTGAAATTCAATGAGCTTGTGTTCCGGGCCGATGACCACCGTGTGCAAACTCTGGTAGCCGTTCGGTTTGGGCATGGCGATGTAGTCCTTGATGCGGCCGGGGAGCGGCGGCCAATACTTGTGGATGATGCCGAGCGCCGCGTAGCACTCCGCACTGGTCTTGAAGATGAGCCGGATGGCCACCAGGTCGTATATCTTCTCGATATCCATGTCATGGTGCAGCAGCTTGCTGTACAAGCTGGAGATGCGCTTGGCGCGGAAATCTATCTTGATCGGCTCCAAGTCGTGTTCCTTGAGCTTCTCCTCCACGACCGGCCTGAGCTTTTCCAGGTAGATCCGGCGGCGCTCGTAATGCTCGGCGGCGCTCTTCAGAAGCCACTCGTTCTCCTTGGGATGCAGGTAGGGAAAGGCCAGATCGTGCAGCTCGCCGGCCAGATGGTGCATACCCAGGCGGTAGGCGAGCGGCGCGTAAATGTCGTCGGTCTCGAGCGCGATGCGCTTCTGCTTCTGGGGCGGCACTGCGGCTAGGGTGCGCATGTTGTGCAGACGGTCCGCCAGCTTAATGAAAATGACCCGCAGGTCCTCGGAGAGCGCTACGATCATCTTGCGCAGGTTCTCCGCCTTGGCGTCCTGCTCGCGGTATTTCACGCGGCCCAGCTTGGAGACGCCGTTCACCAGGAACACGATCTCTTCGCCGAACTCTTTCTTCAGATCTTCCGCGGTGACCTTGGTGTCCTCGACGGTGTCGTGCAGGAGTCCCGCAGCGATGGTGGTCTCGTCCAGGCGCCAGGAGTTCAGGATGTCGGCGGCGGCCAAAAGGTGGCTGAAATACGGCTCGCCACTTTGCCGTTTCTGGCCATGATGGGCTTTTTTGGCGAACGCGTAGGCCCGGCCGATGAGCGACTTGGGGTCCTTTTCCGCGGTCTCTTTAACGCTTCGCGGTTTGTCGCCGCCGCGGAAGTTCGTTATCCATTCAAAGGGGTTGATCGCCATGGTTTCTTCATCATAGCGCGCGAGAGGAAAACGGCAAATGAACTCAGCTCTTTTTACCCCTCCTTTTCTTCGGCGGCGCGTTTTTCCAGATCTTATACATTTCCTGCAACTCCGCCTCACTCTCCGGTTTTTTGTTTATTAAAAATTCGCACTCCGGCCAGCGGGTACAGGCAAAGAACGGCTTGCCGCGGCCGCGCGATTTCTTTTCCACGATGTCCCCGGGCTTCTCGCTGCGGACGGGGGAATCCATGCAGTTCGGGCACTTGAACCCGGTCTTGTTCCAGATCTTCGCGATACCCTTGCATTTCGGGTAGTCCTTGCAGCCCAGAAAGAACCCGAAGCGGCCGCGCTTCACTTCCATGGGGCCGCCGCAGATAGGGCAGCGCTCGTCTTCGGTCTTTTCCTCGAGCTCTTTTATCTTCGCCGCCTCCTCCGGCATCGGCAGGGTCACCTTGACCCCCGGTTCCGGACAGGCCAGGAACTTGCCCATGCGTCCGAATTTGATAATCATGGGTTTGCCGCAGTGCGGGCAGGGCGTATCGGAGACCTCTATGCGCTTCTCGACCGTGGCCTCTTTTTCCTGCAGGTGTTTTTTGAACGGACCATAGAACTCGCGGGCCACCTCGGTCCACTTGATCTTGCCCTCGGCGATGCTGTCCAATTCCTCTTCGATGTGCGAGGTGAAGTTGATGTCCACGATCTCCGGGAAATTTTCCACCAGCATGTCGTTCACGACCATGCCTATCTCGGTGGGAACATAACGCTTTTCGGTCTTGGTCACGTACTCGCGCTCTTGGATGGTGGACAGGGTCGGGGCGTAGGTCGAAGGGCGGCCGACGCCAGCGGCCTCCAGCGCTTTCACGAGCGTGGCGTCTGTATAGCGAGGCAGCGGTTCGGTGAAGTGCTGCAGCGCATCAAGTTTCTCCACGGAGACCGCGTCGCCGGTCTTCAAAGGCGGCAAAGTGCCTTCCACTTCCTCTTCGGCGTCTTCGTCGCGGCCCTCGGTGTACACGCGGATGAAACCATCAAACTTCACCACCTGACCGTTGGCCCGGAAGACATATTTCTTGTCGTCGCTCAGGATATCCGCCGCGGTGGATTCCAGGAGCGCCGGCTGCATCTGGCAGGCGACGGTGCGCTTCCAGATAAGGTCATACAAACGCGCGCCGCCCTTGTCGGACCCGGAGCCGCCCGCGACGCGTCGCGACAGGTCGGTGGGACGGATGGCCTCGTGCGCCTCCTGGGCGCCTTTGGATCGGTTGGCGTAATAGCGTGGCGATTCCAGAACGTACTCCTTCCCGAACTCGCCCTGAATGACCTCGCGCGCCTGCGCCAGCGCGGAAGCCGCGAGGTTCACGCTGTCGGTGCGCATATAAGTGATGGCGCCGTGTTCATAAAGCTTTTGCGCGATCATCATGGTCTGCTTGGCGGAATATCCGAGCTTGCGTGCCGCTTCCTGCTGCAGCGTGGAGGTGGTGAAAGGCGGCGCGGGGGAGCGGCTAACGTCCTTCACATTGACCTCGGACACAAAGTACTTCGCGCCTTGCGCCGCTTCTACTATCTGCCGCGCCCTAACACCATCCGTAAGGGCCATCTTGCCGATGGTCTTGCCGTCCAGCGCGGTCAGGCGGGCCGGGAAGTTCCTTTCGCCCTTTTTGGCAAACAGACCTTCGACAGACCAATATTCCTCCTTCTGGAACGCCCGGATCTCGCGTTCGCGCTCCACTATCAGCCGTACCGCCACGCTCTGCACGCGGCCGGCGGAAAGACCATATCGGATCTTGCGCCAGAGGAACGGCGAGAGTTCGTAACCCACGAGGCGGTCCAGTACGCGCCGGGCCTGCTGGGCGTCCACCAGGTTCAGGTCTATCGGCCGGGGGCTCTTGAGCGCCTCCAGAATCGCGCCCTTGGTAATTTCATGGAAGACAATGCGCAGCGGCTTCGCGCCATTATCGAGGCCCAGGGCCTCGACGAGGTGCCAGGCAATGGCCTCGCCTTCACGGTCTTCATCGGTCGCCAGGATGATCGTGTCCGCCTCCTTAGCAAGCTTTTTCAGCACCGCCACCTGCTCCGCCGCCTTTTTGGGGATAACGTATTCCGGCCTGAAATCCTTCTCTATATCTATGCCGATCTTGCTTTTTGGCAGGTCGCGCACATGACCGTACGACGACTCCACGGTGTAATCGCGGCCGAGGAACTTGCCGATGGTGCGGGCCTTGGTCGGGGATTCAACTATGACTAATTGCATGAAAGTTTATCTCAAAGCATATCTGCCGCCTTCTTCCCGCACGGCATCCTTCAGGATCAGCATGGTCAGCGTCTGGTTGACCATTGATGAGGTGAGTGTAGCGGCTTCGATTATTTCGTCAATAGCCAGCGGCCGGCCGGTGGCGCGCATCACTCCCAAAACACTTTCTTCTGCCGGCGTTGCGGCGATGACGGGCCGCGGGTTGGGCAGCGGATCAAAACCCAGATCTGCGAGCACGTCGCGCGGGCCGGCGGCCAGCATCGCGCCGGAGCGGATGAGGCGATGGGAACCCTCGTAGTTCGGGTGGCTGACCGGTCCCGGCACCACGAACAGGTCGCGGTTCTGCTCTACGGCGAAGCGGGCCGTGGCCAGCACGCCGGAACGCTCCGGGACCTCAATGGCCACAACCGCCTGCGCCAGGCCGCTGATCAGCCTGTTCCTCTGCAGGAAATTCTTTTGGAAAGGCGGCGTGCCCGGCGGATACTCTGAGATCATGGTGCCGCCGCTCTCTATAATATTGCCCGCGAGACGCCCGTGCGAAGATGGATACGGCTGGTCCAAGCCGTTGGCCAGCACCGCGATGGTGCGTCCGCGCGCCTCAAGTGTCCCTGCGTGCGCCGCGGCGTCGATACCTAAGGCCATTCCGCTCACCACGGCGCAGCCGGCAGCGGCCAGCGCAGAACCAAATTCCCTGGCGAGGTCTATGCCGGCCGCACTGGCTTTGCGCGTGCCGACCACTGCGACCGCTGGAGTCGAACCGGCTGCCGCGAGCGCGCCTTTGTAATATATCCCAAGCGGCGGGTTCGGTATCTCCGCGAGCAGGGGCGGATAGCCCGGCTCGCCGTTCAAAACCAAGCCGATGCCGCCGCCCCGCAGGGCCGCCGCCTCGCGCTCCGGGTCCTTGCCGCTGCCGTGCCATCGCCAGCATTTCTCCCAGCTGCCGTGCCGCGCGTATTGTTTCCGCAGCGTCTTGTAGCCGGGCTGCGCCGCATTCAGGGCGTTATAAAAAACGGCCTCGCTTGATGTGTCCAGTTCGTTCATGCACACATTCTGCCGGAAGCACATTACGGATCCATAAAGAAATCCTCAAACCTTCTGCTATACTGGATATATGCACCGCGAGCACTTCCGGCGCTTCCTGTTGACCAACGGCGCTGCCATTGTCGGAAGCTTTATCGTTTTCATAGTGATCTTCTACTTATTTGCCCAGTTCCTTTCCGGTAAGGTCGATCAGATATTGGCGAACCGCGTGGTGATTGCCCAACGCGCCTCGGACCTGGAGACCCTCAGCAAGCTGAAAACCGATACCGCCGCCGCGGCCGAGATGCAAAAGAAAATAAATGCTCTCTTGCCCCCGCAGGACAACTTAATCACCTTCCCGCAGTTCTTCAACACCCTGGCCCGCAACCATTCCCTGGCCGCGACGTTCAGCTTCAGCGGCGCGCCGACGCCTGCAGCGCCGCCGGTACCCGGTTACGTGGATTTCAGCGCGACGGTCGAGGGCGAAGCGGCTAACATCCGGCTGTTCATAGAAGCGTTGGAAAGCAAGACGACGCGGTTCATGGTGAATATCCACGGCCTTGTGCTTTCGCCTCGGTCCGGGATATTCCATGTCGACCTGAGCGGACGTGTTTTCTTCCAGGAGAACAAGAGTAACCAAGCATGAACTCTCCGAAAGAAATATTCCGTTCGCACCTAGAGCTCCTGCTCATCTCCGCCGGTGTCATGCTGGCCGGTGTAACTATCTGGATCCTGGTGTGGGGCGTCAGCATACTGGCCACCGATCTAGGGACCTCGCTCGGAACGCCGCAGCTCGGGCAGGCCGCAGAGACCTTTGACCTGGAAAGGGCGTCCAAACTCGACCTTCGGGGCCTGAATGTGCAGTAATATCTAAAAATCCGGATTAAGATTATTAGCCCAATAAATATAAAAAACTGAGTCCCAAGCGGTTGTTACCACGAGGGACTCGGTTGATGACGGCCATCGCCTCAAGCCGCGCCTCATCCGGCAAGGCGCTTGTAGACGAAAAAGGGCATGAACTTCAAGATGTTTTCTCGTTTGTTCCATTCTCCACGAGATCGAACTCGGTCTTGCACGGAGTCGGGACAGAACCAGGAGTCCCCCGGGTACTGCTCGATTTCCTTGCAAGCACGAATTTCGATTTGTGCTCCGACTTCACGGCCGGCCCGCTCGACGTCCCGCACCGCACGCCAGAGATGTGGCTTGGCGGCCACGACCCATAACTTGGTGAGTCTATGTCGCTTCGCCCACTGGACGGCTCCGCGCGCAATGCGCAGAGTCGACGGCGGATTGCCGGGCTCTTCCTCGGTGTATTCCATCGGAATACCCTCTTCGACACGGATGTCGAGTTGGGTATAGACCCGGCAGTTCAATTCCCGCGCTTTCTTCGCGGCGATCCGGGCGATGCGCTGGTTAGGAAGGATTGTTTCTGGCGCCCCGAAGGCGAACGCCACAATGCCAACACCCGTCGTGGCTTTCAAATTTCACCTCCTCCTGCACCTGCAGTTTTAAAGGGACCGATTTCCAATCATGTGGAGTATAACACATTGTTTTCTTTTTGTAAAGAACAACAAAAATTGGTACGATCTAATGACCAACCCCAAAGGCGGGATGAGGTACCGACTTTTCCACTGCGGTGCGCGCTACAGGGATCGAACCTGTGACCTTTTCGATGTCAACGAAACGCTCTACCACTGAGCTAAGCGCGCGCGAGCATTGGCATTGTAGCAGGGGGCGGGACCGCCTTCAACCTTTGCTTTTTGAAGTATAATTTACTATCATAGCTTGCGCTTGGGTGTGTAGTTCAGTGGTAGAACGCTGTCCTGATAAGACAGAGGTCGAAGGTTCGATTCCTTCCACACCCACCACACCTTCTATATAATAGGTAACGATGAAAGCCGTCATACTAGCCGCGGGCAAAGGCACCCGGATGCAGCCCCTAACACTCGAGAAACCGAAGCCGCTCCTGGAGGTGTTGGGCAAGCCGATCCTGGTCCATGTTTTGGAGTGCCTGCCGCCGGAGATCAAAGAGATAATAATCGTCGTCGGTTACATGGGCGACCAGATCAAGACCCATCTTGGCGATGACTTCGGCGGCCGCAAGATACATTACGTGGAACAGAAAGAGTTGAACGGCCACATCCCGGCCTTGAAGCTTGCACGGCAATATCTGAGACCGGGTGAGAAGTTTTTGATCCTGCCCGCAGATGACATCCGCGGCAAGGACGACCTGACGCGGCTCGTGAGCCATCCGCTCGCCGTGGGCGTGCATGAAGTGGAGCATCCGGAACGCTTTGGCATCGTGGTGCCGAGCGCCAAAGGCACCATCGCGGACATCGAGGAAAAGCCCAAGGAGCCGAAAAGCAACCTGGCGGCGACCATGGCCTATGTCCTGAACGACAGCATTTTCGATTACCAGGAGAAGATGCACGGCGACGGCGAGTATTACTTGCCGCCGGTGATCAAGCAAATGGCTCGAGACAAGGACATATTTATAGAGCGCGAGACCGGCTGGATCCCGATCGGCTACCCGGAAGACCTGAAAAAGGCCGAAGCCGTGCTGAAAGATAACGCCGCCGGAGCGAAATGACATGAAGGCATTGATATTCGCGGCGGGCAGGGGCGTACGGATGATGCCCCTCACGGCGACAACCCCCAAACCCCTCCTGAAGCTTCTCGGGAAACCCATCTTAGAGCACATCCTGGAGGCCCTGCCGGAGACGGTGGATGAGATCATAGTCGTCGTCGGTTACATGGGCGACAAGATCAAGGATTATCTCGGGAACGAATGGCGCGGCAAACCGATCATCTATGTGGAGCAGAAGGAGCAGCTGGGGACCGGCAACGCGCTTATGGCCTGTCAGTCGCATATCGCGGCCGGCGAACGTTTTTTGGTAATATACGCCGACGACATGCATGACAAAGGCGCGTTATCCGCCGCCATCCTAAAAAACAAACAAGCAATTTTCGTGGCGCGCGTTAGATACCCGGAGCGTTTCGGCATCGTGGTCACGAATGCTAGCGGCAGGGTGTTAGGCCTTGAAGAGGCCCCAAAGGAACCAAAGACCGATCTGGCAGTGACCGGCGCGTACCTTCTCGACTCGAACATTTTCAAATACCCGCCCGCTCCGGAATCGAACGGAGAGTATTACATCAACAGCATGCTTGCGCCATACATGCGCGACTACGAGGTTTACGCCGAGATCGAGGAGCTGTGGGTCCCGATCGGTTATCCAGGAGACCTCAAGAAGGCCGCAGAGGCATTGAAGACATCGCATGGATGAGCCGCAGGTCATCTACGAGGACGCAGGCCTGGTCGCCGTCATGAAGCCCGCCGGACTTCTGGCGCATGCCGCCCCGGTCCGGGCGGACAGCAAGAAATATCACCAGCCAACCCTGACCGACTGGCTGCGCGCGCATTACCCGGAAGTGCGCAGAGTGGGGGATGACCCGGAGACACGTCCCGGCCTGGTGCATCGGCTCGACAAGGACACTTCCGGAATCATGGTCATCGCCCGCACCCAGGCAGATTTTGAATATCTTAAAAACCTGTTCAAAGAAAAGAAAGTTCAAAAAACCTATCTGGCCCTGGGCTGGGGGCACGCCAAGACCGATCGCGGCGATATCACTGCGCCGATCGGGATAAAATCCGGTACCACGAAACGCAGTATCCATTCCGCGAAAATGTCCAAACCGGCGGAAACCCATTATGAAGTGTTGGGCCGCGCGCGTGCGCCCGAGGACAAGAAGGTCCTAACAACCCTTTTTAAGGTCCAGCCGCGCACCGGCAGGACCCATCAAATACGGGTCCATTTGGCATCCATCGGCCACCCGATCGCCGGCGACTCGATCTACGGCCCACGCCAACCTGGCCTTGAGGCGCCCTGCCTCATGCTCCACGCGCTCGCAATCGAGTTCGAGCGCCGCCCCAGAGAGCTATTGAACCTGGAATGCGCTCCGCCTCCCGCCTTCGCCGGTTTCCTGGCCCGTTGCGGTTATCCACAAGGAAAAACAGGGACGATGATGTATAATTGAGGCATCAAAAGGTCGAACGACATATTCGAACGAATGAAAACGAACTCAAGAGGCTTCACCTTAATCGAGCTTTTGGTGGTCATCGCGATCATCGCGATCCTCTCCGTTGTGGTTATTTTGACCTTGAACCCGGCGGAATTGTTAAGGCAGGCCAGGGACTCTAACCGCATCTCCGACCTGAGCACCCTGAAGACCGCCATTGGCCAGTATTTGGCGGATGTCAGTTCGCCGACCCTCGGTTTCACCGCTGCCGGTACGACCTACACTGTTTGCGGTGAAAGCAACACTACTTCGACCGCGGTGGCCCACGCGAACTGCGGCTTCACCTTAAATATATACACGGTCTCCAGCAGCGACAGCCGCGCGGTGGACGGTTCGGGCTGGATCCCGGTGGACTTCACTGACATCAGCTCCGGGGCCCCGATCGGCACCTTGCCGGTCGACCCGACCAACGCCAACGAGATGGTCTACCGCTATGCTGCTTCCAGCACTCTCGTGTACGAGCTGAACGCCATCATGGAGAGCACTAAGCAAACCAACTCGACCACGGGCGCAGCGGCGACCGACGGCGGCACGGATGCCAGCAGTACGATCTACGCGGCGGGCACCGCTCCGGGATTGGCTTTGTAACCTTCCTTGCGAGAAAGGTGACTCGAAAAGAACGCGGAGCTTTCCGCGTTCTTTTTGTTTCGCGCGTCCGGCGCGATTTTGCTATACTGAATGCACGGAAAACATCTGATGCTGCCAATCCCTCCCGTACAGCTTAAGCAGCGGTTGATAAAAGAGAATTTGGTGACCCCGGAGCGCTTCGATGCGCTCGCGGCGGAAGCGGCCAGCAAAGGCCAGAAACTTTCGGACGTCCTCATATCCGAGAAGGTAGCTGACGAGTCCTATTTGAACTCTATTTTCGCGGATTTCTTGGGGGTGGAGATCGCCGCGCTGGGCGCGCGGGGCATAGACGAAGGCGCCTTGAAGCTTCTGCCGGAGTCCATGGCGCGGGAAAGGCAGGTCATCCTCTTCGCGGTGGAGGCGGACGGCACGCTGGACGCCGCGATGGCGGACCCTAGCGACCTAGCCACGACGGAGTTCCTGGAGCACAAGCTGCAGCAGCGGGTCCGGCCCTTTCTGGCCACCTCCGACGATCTAACCCGCGGTTTTTCGGTCTATGGCTCCGAGCTCACCAGCAACTTCAAGAGCGTCATCGAGGAAAATGTGCAGGCCTCTTTGCGCAGCCAGAGGAAGACCGGCGCGGAGGCGGCTGCGGAACTGCCGATCGTGGAAATGGTCCGAAACCTCATGTCCTACGCGGTGTCCCTGCGCGCCTCCGATATCCACCTGGAGGCGCTGGAAGAGGAAACCATGGTCCGCTACCGCATCGACGGCATTCTGTACGAGATCCTGCGCATACCGAAGTCAGTGCATCCGGCGCTCGTGGCGCGCCTGAAACTTTTGTCCGGACTGAAGATCGACGAACATTATCAGCCGCAGGACGGCCGCTTTCGGGAAATGATCGGCACCACGCCGGTGGACGTGCGTGTCTCGGTCATGCCCACGGCAAACGGCGAGAAGATCGTCATGCGCCTCCTGGAATCCGCGCAGAAGCCGTTGTCCTTCGAAGAGCTGGGCATGCTGCCGGACGTCGCGGAGATCGTGGCCGCCAACTTGAGGAAATCCTACGGCATGGTCATCGCTTGCGGCCCGACCGGTTCCGGCAAGACCACCACCCTTTACGCGGTCATCAACATGCTGAACCAGCCGAAGGTCAATATCGTGACCATCGAGGACCCGATCGAGTACAACATGCGCTACGTGAACCAATCGCAGATCAACCCGGAGGCTGGCGTTACCTTTGCCGACGGCCTGCGCGCGCTCCTGCGCCAGGACCCGAACATCGTCATGGTCGGCGAGATCCGGGACAAGGAGACCGCGAACATCGCCGTGCAGGCGGCCCTCACCGGCCACCTGCTCCTGTCGTCCCTGCACACGAACGACGCGCCGACCGCCGTGCCGCGCCTGTTCGATCTGAACGTGCCGCCGTTCCTGGTGGCCTCCACTCTGAACCTGATCATCGCCCAGCGCCTGGTGCGCAAGATCTGCAAGAGCTGCATCTACTCTTACGAGCCGCCGAAAGACGTCGCGCAGACAATCATGGATCAATTGAAGGACATGAACATCCCGACTGGCTACACGGTCCCGAAGCTCATCTTCAAAGGTAAGGGTTGCGACGCCTGCAACGGTAGCGGCTATCGCGGCCGGTTCGGCATCTTCGAGGTCTTGGAGATCACCGAGGAGGTCCGCAACCTAGTTTCCTCGCCGCAGTTCAGCCTGGAATCCCTGCGCGCGGCCATGCGCCAGAACGGCGCGACCACCATGTTCGAGGACGGTTTGAAGAAGGTCGAATTGGGCCTAACCACGGTCGAAGAGGTATTGCGTGTCGTGCGCGAATGATACCAAAGACATGATCTATCACTACATAGCCACAGACAAGGAAGGCAAGCTGCAGGAGGCCGACTACGAGGCGGCGAACCTGGAGGAAGCACTGCGTTTTCTGGCGGGCCGGGAACTGCGCCCGGTATCGGTCAAACCGCTGGCCGTGAACCGCGGCGTGCTGGGCGGTTTCTTCGGTAACATCACACTGGCCGACAAGGTCTTCCTGACCAAATACCTTTCGCTCATGATGCGGGTAGGCACCGACCTGCTGGCCGCGATCAACATCCTCATCGCCGACTTCGACAAGCCGGCCATGAAGAACTTCCTCCTGGAGGTGCGCGAGAACCTGACCAAGGGCCGCCCGTTCTACGAGGCCTTCGCGAAACATCCGAAAGTTTTCTCGGAAGTGTTCGTCAATCTTTTGAAAGCTGCGGAGGCCTCCGGCACCCTGCAAACCACCTTCGAGAAACTGAGCCTCTCGCTCACCAAGGAAGCGGAACTGAAAAGCAAGATCCGCGCCGCGCTCATATACCCGATCATCATCCTTTCCGCCTCCCTGGCGCTGTTCGTCTTTCTGGTCACTTTCGCTTTGCCCAAACTGGCCAACGTCTTCCTAAGCGGCGGCCTGAACCCGCCCGGATTTTCCAAATTTGTCTTCGGCATCGGGCTTTTCGTCGGCGATCACGTCCTGGGCTTTCTGATAGTGGTCTTCGGCGGCCTGGGTTTCCTGCTGTATTTCTTCCTTAGGAACCGCATTGGCAAGCGCATAGGCGACCGGCTCATGCGGCGCCTGCCGTTCATCAAGATCCTTTATCGGGAGATAGCGGTGCAGCGCTTCGCCGCCACCCTGTCCGCCCTGATCGGCGCCGGCCTGCCGATCATAAACTCGGTGAAGATCACCGCGGCGGTGGTCAACGCGCCGGAGTTCAAGGACGCTCTCTTGCGCATCGCGGACGAGGGCCTGGCCAAAGGCCTGACCATAGGGGAGTCGTTCCGGCGCGAGACGGTGTTCCCGAAGGTCGTGGTCAATTTGATCGCCATCTCGGAGAAGGCCGGCCACCTTTCGGAGGTGCTGGACACGCTTTCCGATTTCTACGCGTCGAACGTCGACAACAATGTGAAAACACTCATCTCCTTCCTGGAGCCCGCATTGCTCCTGTTTATGGGCATGGTTGTCGGCGGCATTGCCCTTTCGATTATCATCCCGATCTATCAGCTGACCTCACAGTTCTAACAGATGAAGAAGGGCTACACATTGGCCGAGATGCTGATTGTGACGGCGATCGTGGTGATCCTGCTCCTGATCTCGCTCGTGTCGCTCGTGGGCCGGCGCAACCAAACCAGCCTGACCACCACCGTGGCCAACATGGCCGCGCTGCTCCGAGAGGCGCAAAGCAAATCGGTCTTTCAGGCATCCTCGACCTCCTGGGGCGTGCACTTCGAGAACGCCGACGCGCCCTTTTTCGCCCTTTTCGAGACCTCGTATTCCTCTTCATCCCACTCTGGCTATTACGCGTTACCGGTATGGGTGGATTACGCGACCTCGAGCATAGCTCAGGACTCTTGGGCGGAGGTTACGTTCGCGCAGCTTTCCGGCGCGGCCAGCGGGTCCAGCTCCATATCCGTCTACGTGCTTCAAAGCAACCCGGTGATATCCTCGACCATAACCATCTCCCCGGCGGGGGCTGTATCGTATTGATGATCAAAGTGGCGCGCAGGCGCGGACAATCGATGATAGAGCTGATCGTCTCGATAGCCGTCGGGGCCATTCTAATCATCGGCGCCGTGGCCATCATCGTGCCGATGTTGAACATCTCGAGCAGTGTGGCCAGGATCCAAACCGCATCCGCCCTGGGCAAGGAGCTCCTGGACAACGCCAGAGTCCTTGCGGGTTCGAACTGGCACGCTTTCACAGGCCTGTCGACCAGTTCCCTGAATCGCTACTACATAATCGCCTCAACCTCGCCCTTCACTGTGGCCACCGGCACGGAGTCCGTGACCGTATCCACCACGACCTATACCCGCTTCTTTTACATCGACGACGTGTACCGCAACCCCAGCTCGCCGTACGAACCCGGCGGCAGCGTCTACGACCCGTCCACCAGGAGGATCACGGTGGTGTATTCTTGGCCGGTGGCCGCCTCGAACACGATGGTGAGCTATCTGACCCGCGCCGCGGACGAGATCCTGTTCGATACCGGTTGGAACGGCGGCGGCAACCAAGACGGCCCGGTGGGCGCGACCACCACCAACACGCGCTTTGCCAGCTCGTCGAACATCGATTACACAGGCACGCCCGGGTCGATCGTCATAAACGGATATTGATATGCGCAAGATACTGACCACGATCTTATTTTCCGCCTTGGCCGTTTTTTACATCGTTTCCGTGGCCCTGGCCGCAACCAATATCGTTGCCGACCCGACCACGGCCCGCTGGGCCTGGAACGACGTAATAAGCTGGATGGATTTCTACGTGACGAATACGGTGCTCGTGGAATCGTCCGGCATCCAGGGTTATGCCAGTTCCTCGCTCGGCATAATTTCGCTGGATTGCGCCACCACCCCTGTCGGCAACATCTGCGGCACCAGCAATTATCAGGCGCTGAACGACGGCTCCGGCAATCTTTCCGGCTGGGCCTGGAACGACGCGGTCGGCTGGATCAGCTTTTGTGGCGGCTTGAGCACCGAGTCCTGCCCGGGCGCGATTTCTTACCGCGTGCTTGTAAACGGCACCACGGGGGATTTCACCGGCTGGGCCTGGAACGACGCGGCGGGCTGGCTCAGTTTCAACTGCACCGACCCGGGGCTTTGCGGCACCTCGACCTACAAGGTCCAGACGAGCTGGCTCGCGACCTCCACCACCGGCTATCTGGACTCCTCGACTTTCGATACCGGCGTTTCTGGCGGCGCGCAGATAAACTCCGTCGTCTGGCAGGGCAGCATGCCCGCGCCCGCGAACGGCGCCTTCGTGTCCTTCCAGTTCGCCGTTTCGAGCGACTCCGGCGGCCCATGGGACTACAAAGGCCCAGACGGCACCTCGAGCACCTACTATACGCCGAGCGGCCCGAACGTCTCCTATCCGGTGGACTACTCTCTGCACAACAACGCGCGGTATTTCCGATATCGCATCACTTTGTCATCGAACATAGACCAGACGTCCTCGCCGCGTGTGGATAGCGTCAGCGTGAACTGGAGCCGATAGAACGAGGGACAGGGTCAAAAGGGTTCATATGCACTATAATTAATCTGAAAATGTCGCCCTTTACCCTAACCCCTAGATCCTATTCGCTACGCCCCGCCAGTGGTCAGACGGCCCTTGCCGTAACCTTCGTGATCGGCGGCATTATCGTCCTTTTCGGTACCATGCTGGCGTTCCTGACGCTTTCCTTTCTGAACTCCACCCGCGGCTTTCAGGCCGCGAGCCGGGCCGCCGCCGTGGCCAGGGGCGGAGTAGATGACGCCATGCTACAGCTCCTGCGCAACAAGGATTTTTCCAGTTCCGGCTATTGCGTGCCCTATGAAAGCGTGCCGTGCCCATCCGGGTACGCGCAGGTGGCCGTGACCCAGGGTTCGCCGTCCGCCGGGCAGGTGACGGTGGTCTCACAGGCCGCCGTGTCCGGATATCGCCGCAAGTTCCAGGCGGTGTTCGTGGTGAACGCTTCGAGCAGTTTGGTCAGGATGGTATCCACCCAGCAGGTGCCCTTATGAATCTAAAGGCAATTTTCAAACGATTAAGCGATTTCCTGCTGGCACGCCCCCTGACCGGCGGCCTGGAGATCAACGACACCAGTCTGCGCTTTGTGAGCGCCGAGGGTAGCGAGCTCAAAACGGCCAGCGTCAGCCTGGTGCCGGGGACAATGATCGAGGGGCGCATCGAGAACCGCCAGGAATTGCTGAGCGCTTTGCGTACCCTGCGCACCCAGATCCTGGGGCCCAAGGCCAAACGCCGCGCGATGATCAACGTGGTGACGTCTTTGAGCTCGGTGAACATATACACCCAGGTCTTCAATCTGCCATTCATAGAAGGCGAGAACCTGGAGAAGGCGATACAGCTGAATATTCAGATGACCTCGCCGACTGGCGCGGCGGACAGCTACGCCGGCTGGCAGACGGTCCGCAGCCAAGATGAGCAGAATATGCACCTGGAGGTCGTCACCGCCTTCCTGCAGAAGGGCGTAGCGGATGAACTGACCGCAGTGCTGAACGCTGCTGGTTTCTTGCCGATGGCCCTGGAGTCCCGCGCCCTGTCCTTCGCGCGGCTTATTAAAGAGAAGGCCGGCGGCATCGACCCCGGCGAGTCGCTGATCGCCGTCTCGGCGGATGCCAGCGGTATGGACGTTATGGTCATCCGGGCGGGGCACCTGCATTTCGACTACTTTAATTCCTGGGCCAGTTTGCAGGGTGGCGAACGGCAGATATCGCTGGACCTTTTCCGGACAGTGGTCGTGCGGAGCGTGAACCAAGTTATGAATTTCTATAACTCCCACTGGAAGGACCCGGTGTCGGAGATAGTGGTCGCCGCCACCGGATTAAAGGAGGAAACACTGGCCGCCATCCGCGAGAACTTCGACGTTAAAGTGAGCGAACTGACGCCTCTCGTTTCGCCGCCCATCACTCCGGAGTGGTTTATCGCCCTGGGCGGCGCCCTGCGCAGCCTTCTGCCGCGACGGCAGGACGCGGAGATCAGTTTACTGGGCGTCAGCGCGCAGGAAGAGTTCCGCCGCGAGCAGATCCACAGCTTCCTGGGCTTCTGGCGCGTGCTCGTGCCGGCGGCGCTGACAGTGCTTCTGGTGGCTTTCATGGGCAGTTATATCTTCTTGAACGGTTTCCAGAAAAGTTTAGACCCGCGCGCCAGCGCCGCCCTGCGGTTACCCGTCTCCACGGAGCTAATCAACCTGCGGACCCAGGCTGCCCGCTTCAACGGCGCCCTAGAGATGATCGAGTTCGCCAACTCCACCCGTGCGAAAAAAGGTGGCATCCTGTCCACGCTGCTCGAGATATTCAACCGGCGCGGCATAAGCATCCTCAAGCTGGAGATGGGCGAGCCCGCCGCGCCCGCCCGCCTGCAGGGCCTCTCGCCCTCCGAGGAGGACATCATCGCGTTGA